>Ga0207422_1000717_pt1 | contig 92112 bp, 73 predicted proteins | sample MarCyaLeptolynsp_FD_187757 | JGI IMG/M metagenome (GOLD analysis project Ga0207422, IMG submission 187757) | Marine cyanobacterial communities from Panama - species 1 Leptolyngbya sp. (SPAdes) | ecosystem: Environmental > Aquatic > Marine > Unclassified | place: Panama: Panama City | collected...
GGTGAGCGAAATTTTGGTTGGGATTTTCGAGCTTTGTATCCTCTCAAATTATTAGTTCTCCTTTGTATCTCTATCTCCCCACACCTCCCACACTCCCCACACTCCCCACCCTTTTTTTCGCTCACCCGGCAGCTAACCCTTCTGCAAGAATTATACGATAGGGTTTTGATTCCGAATGCGGTTCATAATGAACTGTTAGATGAAAGGGCGGGAGAGGCTGTGATTATAGCGGTTCAAGCAGCAAATTGGTTAAGAATACAGCCAGTCCAAAACCAGGAATTGGTCAGTGAATTGCGAAGTCGCGTGAATGTAGGAGAAGCTGAGGCAATCGCGTTGGCGATTGAAGTGAATGCCAGCCGACTACTGATTGATGAGCGTTTGGGTAGACAAGTAGCAACCAATCGTGGATTGAAAATCACTGGAGTATTGGGTATTCTTTTGGTAGCTAAACACCAGGGAGCGATTGCCCTGAAGGGGCAGCGCGAAGCGATCGCAATAGTGAAACCGGTGATGGATGATTTGGTTACTCAAGCAGGCTTTCGGATCAGCAGTCAACTGTATGCAGAGGTTTTGCAAGCAGCGAGTGAGTAGATTGGCATTTCATTCTCCGCGTCTCCCCGTCTCCGTGTCTCCTTAATCACTCTCCACAGCCCCCAAGGCTTTTAAAGTTGCTTTTTGAGCTGCTGTTAAGCCAATCGCACCTTTAATATTCATACCCTCATAAGGTCGATCTACCCTGAGTGTTTTCCAACACTCTCCCGTTTCCACACTCCATAATTTAATCGTCTCATCTCCACTACCACTAACTAAAGTTTGCCCGTCATAGCTAAAAACCACTGACCATACTTCTTTAAGATGTCCTTGCAAAGTCCGGAAATTCTTTCCAGTTTTCACCTGCCAAAGCTTCACCGTTTTGTCATCGCTAGCACTGGCTAAAGTTTGACCGTCTGGGCTAAATGCAACTGACCTTACCTGGTGATTGTGTCCTGCCAAAGTTTGCAGACATTGACCTGTGCTGATATCCCAAAGTTTGATTACTTCACCACTACCACTGGCTATCCTATCACCACCGGGACTAATGGCAACCGCTAATACCCAATCCTCATGATCAAATATCTTTAAACATTTCTCCGTTTGCCAATCCCAAAGCTTGACTGTATAGTCATCACTGCCACTCACCAGAGTCTTGCCATCCGGACTAAAGGCAACAGCTTTAACTGGATGAGTATGTTCTGCTAGGGTGTTTAAACATTCCCCCGTTTGCCAATCCCAAAGCTTGACTGTATAGTCACGACTAGCGCTGGCTAATCTCTGACCATTGGGACTAAAGCTGAGAGATTGAACCCAACTGCTATGCCCTCCAATTGTCTTTAAACATTCACCCGTATAACAATCCCAAATCCTGATGGTGCAATCATCACTACCGCTTGCCAGGATTAGATGCTCATCGAATTTTGGTGCAAAGGTTACAGATGAGACAATGTCGGTATGTCCCTGCATTGTTTTAAAGCATTCTCCCTTTGCCACATCCCATAACCTTACCTGTTGGTCTCGACCACTACTAGCAAGTAATTGCCCATCACCACTAAGTGCCACAGATAAAACGGAATTGTTGTAACTCTCCAGAGTTCTTAAACATTTTCCTGTCTGGACATCCCAGAGTTTCACTGTTTGGTTCTCACTGACACTTAACAAAGTGCTGTTATCGGGACTAAACAGAACCAACCAAACCCGATCTGTATGACCCTGTAAGGTTTGCAGACATTCTCTCGTCGAAGTATCCCAAATTCTCACTGTCCTATCTTCACTACCTGTTGCCAGAATTGGACAGTCAGTATTGTTGACATCACTTCCCTGATGTGCATAAGCGATCGCCCAAACATTACTGTTGTAGTCTGCTAATGTGCCTCTGCATTCCCCAGTAGTAATATCCCAAAACTTGACTGCTTTCTTATCACTTCCCGTTACCAAAGTTTTTCCATCCGGACTTAGGGCCATCGAGAGTATCCAGTTGATATGAGTTTCAATAATTTGCAGACATTCCCCTGTAGCAACTCGCCAAAACCTAACCGTTTTGTCTTTACTACTACTAATCAAGGTTTGTCCATCTGGTGAGAAAATAACGGACAGTAGATGATTGTTATGTCCCGATAAAGCCTTGAGAAATTGCCCAGTATTAACGTCCCAAAGCCTTACCGTTTGGTCATTACTACCACTGGCTAGGATGTTTCCCTCTGGGCTAAAGGCAACAGAATTGATGCAACTTGTATGACCTTGAAGTGTCTTGATGCACTGCCCAGTATTAACATCCCAAAGCCTTACCGTTTGGTCATTACTGCCACTGGCTAGGATGTTTCCCTCTGGGCTAAAGGCAACGGAATGCACCCAACTGAGATGTCCTGTACAAGACAATAATTGTCGGTTGTCTGCAACTTGCCATAGCCAAATCTCATTATCAATTCCTGTCGCTAACAGCTTCGCATCTGTATTGAAAGCGGCGGATACAATCCCTCCCAACATTTTGGTAAAAACCGATTTAGTTAAATCGGCATGGGCAAAATTGACGCGATGTAAATTTACGCCCTGAAGGTAAGCTTGCCAAACAGTTAGGTCAGAAAAATCAGAACCACTAGGGTCTATCTGAAGTTGCCAAAAAAGGTTAAGAATATTTCCGGCAGCATATCCTGGTTTTGGCTTATAATCAGCTAAACGCAACTCAGACAAAATCCTCACCAGACAAGTTTTAATATTTTCTTTATTTCCATAAATAGCTAGCAATCTAGCAACAATCGGTTGAAGAATGAGACTAATTTGAGCATTTCTCAGGTAATCTTTGGCTTGAGCCTTAATTATGGGGTAGTGGTCAAAGAAGTCAATCTCGACCGTACTAATCTCCTGAGACAACTGCTCAATCAATCGTTCGGTGACATATTCCATAATTACAGGCTGTTGGGTAAAGCCCACGGTATGAGTATTTTCAATGAGAGAGCGCAATTGCAGAGACTCTAATGCCTCTAGTAGCGATCGCGGGGCAACAGCAGGAATAATATCTTCTCGCAATTCTGAAAGGGACACCCACTCCCGATTAATGGCTAGCCAGAACATTATCTGCTTTTCTACCGTTGACAGACGATTGAACTGTTGGTCTAGCAAGTTATAAATATCACCAAAAAAGACAGTACCTTGCTCTAAAAACTCAGTTATATCGCCGTTGAATAATTCTTTAATTGTTGTGGCGACTATCTTCAGTGCCAGTGGATTACCTGCATACTGCTCTACTAAAGCTCGTCCTTGTTCTGCTGTTATGCTCAAGTCTTTATCTTTAAAAATTTCCTGAGCATTTTCTTGTGCTAAACCACTAAGTGTAAAGGAGTGAATGGGAAAATCTTTCCCTTCTTCAAAGTTAATCTCTCTCAGTTTTTCTCGCGTTGTCAGTACTAAGCAGCTTTGATGATCACTTTTTCCTATAAGGCTGAAAAATTGCCCATATCCTTCATATCCTGGGCGATAAGTTCCAGCACGCCCATTACTGCACAAGATAGATTCTGCATTATCAAGTACAAGTAAACAACGAGAGTCTTGCAGGTACTCTAGCAATCGATCGATTTTGCCGTCAATTGTCTCCGGTAAATCAGTTTCTTGCTGGTTGGAGAGGAAACAAATCAAATCTGCCAAAAGTTCTGGCAGTATAGGAGCGTTACGGAGACTTCGCCAAATAAGATACTTGAATTCTTCTTGAACTTCTTGTGCCAACTTAACCGATAGAGTGGTTTTACCAATCCCACCTAGACCGATAATACTGAGTAAGCGACAACGTTTATCTATAATCCACTGCTTTAATTTATCCAGTTCCTTGGTGCGTCCATAGAATACAGTAACATCGGGGGCTGTTCTCCAGCCTCGGTGTTTAGCTGTGCTAATTGGTTCGATAACAGGTAAGTTGGGTTCGTTATCTCCGGTAACTTGTTTGGACTTGAGAGGGCGAAGGCTTTTCCACTCCAGATCAAATTGTTTGAGATTAGCTTCTTTATATTGCCGGGAGTACCAAAGTTTCAGGGAAAAGTGCCAGTTAGGGGAGCCCTTCTTTTCGAGGCGGTGATCTTGCAAAATTTCCAAGAAATCTTCAAGGCGGTGGAGGGATTCCTTAATTTCGCGATCGCTTAAATTACCAGGGTATTGGTCTTGACGGGTCAGTTCTTTAAGAAATCTCACCTGTGTCTTAACTAGCAATTCCTTTTCTTTCTTCAAGTTGAGCTCAATCTTAAGGTGGTCACAATTTTCCAATTCGTTATTAGCATAAGCCAGTAATGCCTCGAACAGGCGCTTAGTTCGCTCTCGAACTTTAGGACCGTAGCTTTTTGTCGGCATTGATGCAATCCCAGAATCATCAAAGTTGGGGGAATCTGTCAACTTTAGCTACTTCCCCCAACTGCTTATCCTTGATTATAAAAGACTTTCAGCAATTAAAAGGTGCTGCTTGCTTGGGGGAAGTTGCGAACCATAGACTTATTGAGTCCAAACAAGAATTAAGAACTAATGAGCTTGATTCGTCAGATTGTCCAAGAGGCACTTGCCAATAACTATCTAACTATAGAAGCCGAAGAGCAACTGCGTCAGCTTCTCAAAAACAAGTATGCAAAAGAAGATCTGAACGCTTTTATGAATTTGCAGCACGCAGCTATGGAAGGTCGTGTCAATCAAGAATCCCGGATGTTAAGCCAACAGTTAAGGGTCTGATGGGGAGCATCTTTTCCATTGAATTATTTACTCTTTTGCAATGCAAATAGGCGAGACCAAAAGCCGCCTTAGATAACTGATTTACAAAGGAGAACAAAATGTTTAATCTCCAAGACGTAACGATTAAGACCTTTATTGAACACCTAAAATTTAGCTACTGCCAGGTTTACAGCAACCTTAAACCAGATTATCTAGATATCCTAGGTTGGGTTGCGAACCTAACCCTAGAAAATATTATCAATACTGATGCTCTGTATCACAACATTGAGCATACCATCCTTGTCGCTTTAGCAGGACAGGAAATCTTACGGGGTAAGTACCTCTTAGAAGGTAACGTTTCTCGTGAAGATTGGTTGCATTTCATCATCTCTTTGTTGTGTCATGACGTTGGCTATGTCAAGGGTGTATGTCAACAAGACCAAGTTACCCAGAGATTGTATACCACGGGAATGGAAGACATGATGGTTTATCTCTCACCAGGTTCTACCGATGCATCCTTAACTCCATTTCACGTAGACAGAGGAAAACTGTTCGTTAAAGAGCAATTTAGCGATCGCTTACCCCTCGATACTGAACTGATTGAGCGCAATATTGAGCTAACCCGTTTTCCGGTACCAGCGGATCAGGAGCATTCAGACACCATTAATTACCCCGGTTTAGCAAGAGCAGCAGATTTAATTGGTCAGCTATCTGACCCTCATTACTTACACAAAATTCCTGCCCTATTCTATGAATTTGAGGAAAATGGTGCCAATAAGAACTCCGGTTGGCGTAATCCTGGTGAACTGCGCAAGAATTACCCAAACTTTTACAAAAATGTTGCTCTCCCCTACATTCAACCCGCATTACGCTACTTAGAACTGACATTTGAGGGTAAGCAAATCGTTGCCAATCTCTACGCCAATGTGTTTCAGGTAGAACAGGAAAATTAGCTCTGATTTACAGCAAGCGGGCGAGATTCCCACACAACCAATTTACAAATCAATCGTCAGTTAGGTCATAAGCTTGTACGCATCTAATGTGCAACTTTTCACTGACGCGGGGATGCGGAGACGCGGAGACGCGGAGAGGAATTAGCCCATTTTTTCCTGTTTTTAGAAGATGCAATTTCAATGCGTCTTAGCTTAACATATCCAAAAGATGAAGGAGTTAGACACAATAGCGATTACGATTAATATGCTTACCAAAAAAGAGACATTTTATTTCTCTAACAGCAAAACTTGAGATGGGATTAGCACAAGTAAAGATTATTTTAGTAGAGCCAGCCGGTCCTTTGAATGTGGGATCTGTTGCCCGTGTCATGAAGAATATGGGGCTATCTCAGTTGGTGCTAGTCAATCCTCAATGCGAACCTTTGGGGATAGAAGCGCAGCATATGGCGGTACATGGAGTGGATATCTTGGAAGCAGCTCAACAGGTAGCAACTATACCCGATGCCCTAACAGGATGCCAGCGAGCGATCGCTACTACTGCTCGTGTTCGTACTCTCCCCACTCCCCTAGAAACACCTCATTTAGCACTACCCTGGTTACTGGAAGAAGCGGTAAACTCTGCTGTAATTTTTGGTCCTGAATATAGGGGATTGAGCAATGTAGAACTCAATTATGCCCAGCGGTTTGTTTGTATTCCTTCCAATCCAGAATATCCTTCTTTAAACTTGGCTCAGGCAGTTGCTATTTGCTGTTACGAACTTTATCAAATTGCCCAGAGCCAATTATCAAAGCCTCAAGATTCAATCTCCCAGCTTCCGTCTCCAACTCCCAACCTTTATTCTGTTGATGCTGCTCCTTTGGAAGTTCTAGAAGGCTACTATCAACACCTAGAAGCCTTATTACTGCAAATAGGTTATCTTTATCCCCATACTGCCCCAGCACGCTTAGAAAAACTCCGACGTCTGTTCAACCGAGCCCATCCAACTACCGCAGAAGTCGCCATGCTCAGAGGTATTCTCCATCAGATGAAATGGGCGCTAAAATTTTTGCCAAAGCCTGTTGATGATGGCTCAGAGCAAAAGTAGTTCTAGAATAGACTGGTGTTAAGAGAATTTTCAAACCAGTGGTGGATTGCTAGTCTACAGCCAAGTTAGTAGGAGTGGAGGTGTGATCAGTGGCAACGTCGATGAATAACAGGCGTCAGCCTGAAAATAATCCAAGGGAACGGCAACAGTTGTGGGGTAGAAAACGTCCACCGCAACCTCGCTCTCGCATCAAACAACCTCCCAAGCCGGGGGTAAAGCGCAGGCTGTCACAGCCTCATTCAGAGCAGCGGCAATCTGCTGCCCAAATTAACCGGACTCCACCCAATACTGCTCGATTAAGAAAAGTTATCGTCAAGACTCACCAGGGGGAGCAAGGGAGCAGAGGTAGAGAGCATAGAGCTTATCCAAGTAATATCGACACTCCACCTAACTTCAGGGCAGCTCCCCCGCTACAACTACCACCATACTCAGAAACTGGTCATGAACGCAAAGAACTCCCGATGCTTGGAAGACAGTTATCACCACCAGTCAAGCCTCCAAGGGATGTTCGTAAACGGCGTCGAGAATACGATAGATTAAGAATGACTACAGCTTCGGCTGTTGTTCCAACTCCCAGAGAAACAATCGGTCTTAGACAAAGCAGAAAAAGGTCTAGCTCCCAATCTATCGAGCGTCAAAGAAATCCCAGAAATCGGCCTCCAATCAAACGCCCTGTAAGCTCACTAGTTTATATTATCCGCATGGTGATTGTGGGCATTGGCATTGGTGCGATCGCAGGGACTTTATTGTCTGCCTTGAATCCTTCTGAGCAAACTCCAGTTAAAACCAATGATACTGCTCAAACTGAAATTCAGGAAAATCCTACTCAGGCGAACAGTTCCCTACCACTGTACTTGCGGCAGGAAATCCCCACATTGAAAACCCAAATGGAGACTCTTGTGGCGCAAAACCCTAACTTGCAACCAGGAGTTTTTATCATTGATCTTGATACGGGAGCCTATCTTAACTGGCAAGGCACTTCTATTTTTCCTGCAGCTAGTACCATTAAGGTACCCATTCTGGTCGCTTTCTTCCAAGATGTTGATGCTGGCAAAATCCGCTTGGATGAACCTCTGATCCTGCAAGAGAATCTCATCGCTGCTGGTTCTGGGGACTTGCAGTATCAAAAACCAGGAACCCAATACACAGCCTTAGAAGTAGCAACCAAGATGATCGCCATTAGTGATAATACTGCCACTAACATGATTATTGCTCGACTCGGTGGTCCAAATGCCCTTAATCAACGCTTTGCTTCTTGGGGTTTGAAAGCAACAGCAATTCGGAGCCCTCTGCCGGATTTGGAAGGTACAAATACTAGTAGCCCCACAGATTTGGCAAATTTGATGTCAGTTGTCAATCAAGGCAAATTGATGTCCCTGCGATCACGCGATCGACTACTGGATATTATGCAACAAACCCAAACTAACACTATGCTACCCCAAGGATTAGGACCAGGAGCTACTATTGCCCATAAAACTGGCAACATTGGTTCCTTGTTAGCTGATGTTGGTTTAGTAGACATGCCCACTGGCAAACGTTATATTGTCGTAGCAATGGTTAAGCGTCCCCACAACGATGATAGTGCTCAAGATTTGATTCGCCAAATTTCGAGCCTCACCTATGAATACTTCAACCAACCCCGTGCTACCCCCAGTACAACCTCAATGCCTTCAAAAAATACTGCCACACTAACCAGAATTCCCACATCTCAAAGTCCTATTTATTAAGCGTCATGATGACTGTTTAGCCGAACATGATATAACTCCACCATGCCACGCTTAAAATCAAAATCAAAGCACAAATCAAAAAAGCAGTCTAATACTGAAACTCCAGTTTTGAGCCGCAAAGAGCGCTCAATCCAAAAGCGTAAAGCCAGAGAAGCTCGCCAAAAACTGATGGGTATAACTGCTTTCTGTGTCTTTTTTGCTGTAGCTGTGGGTGTACCTGTAGGGCTAACGGTTGAACCTAAAGCAGGTATGGCTGTTGGTTTGGGAGTCCCCTGTTTGGTTTTATCTTGTAGCTATCCTCGGCAAGCACTGTGGGCTTTTTTGATCTATGTTCCCTTCGGTGGCACGGTTACCTACTGGATAGGCGGTGGGAATGCCTTATTTCAACTTGCTAAAGATATTTTTTATCTGCCTGCTATCGTTGGCTTGGTACACGAATGCCGCAAGCAAGGAAAATCAATCTTCATTCCCAAAAAGTTAATGCCTAATCTGGGTATTCTTTTGGGGTTATCTTTGCTCACGCTGTTTCTTGTTAACGGTTCCTTGCAAGTGTCTGGAAAGGAAACCGGACAACCTTTTGTGCAAGGAGTTTTGGGGCTCAAAGTTTTGCTGGGGTACGTTCCCCTGATCTTTTGCGGTTACTATTTCATTGAGAATAAAAAACGCTTGATCTTTTGTACTCGTTTACATCTAGTACTTGCGATCGCCTGTTGTATCCTAGGCTTATTACAGTATTCCATGCTGACGAGTGGTAGGTGTGCTGGTACTGATCATCTTTCAGGAGAAGCCTTATTTAAGGCAACCTTAGATGCTAAGTGTTTAGTCGGTGGTTCTCTACTTTACAGTCCCTCCCAGGGAGTGATACGCTTGCCAGGAACGTTTGTCTCTCCTTGGCACTGGGCTTGGTTCCTGATTTCCAATAGTACTTTTGCTTTTGTTAGTGCCTTTTGCGATCCTTCCTTATTTTGGCGGACTGGTGGTTTAGTGAGTATGGCATTGCTCTTTATCAATGCAGCAGTCTCTGGTCAAAGAATTGCTCTGGCTTTAGTACCAATCTTAATTTTAATCTTGCTTGTTCTCACTGGTAATATCACTAATCTCAAGCGATTTATCCCCATTGGAATAGGGCTAGCGTTAGTTATGGGAATTGTCATCACCAAGAATCCTGGTATTGTTCAAGAGAGGTACGACAGTTTTATCGCTCGCTGGGAAGCTTCACCTCCTACTGACTTCATCAAGCATCAATTTGACTGGGTAATCAATGAACAACCAGGAATTTTCGGGAAAGGTTTAGGGCGAGCTACTAATTCTACCCGCAGCTTCGGTGAAACTGAGCTCGTTGAAACTTTTCACCCAAAGCTCATCTATGAAATCGGTTACTTTGGTATGTTAGCATTTTTGGGGTTCTGTACTCGATTAATAATAATCACTTTCCAGGAGTACCGCTCAGTTAAAGACAAAAATTTACGGAGCATAGGAGTCAGTTTTTGGGTTTTTGTCTTGTTTATTAGTTACTTTCCCTATTGGTATCCTCTAGATACAGATCCAGTGGCAATATACTACTGGTTTTTTGCCGGTGTTATTCTCAAGTTGCCAGAAATAGATAAGCAGGAACAAGAAAAACTAAGAGCCAGCTTGGAGATGGAATCTAAAAAAAGACGCAAGGCAAGGGCAGCTAGAAAACGAGCTGTTGCTAAAGCATCTGGGTAGTGGAGGAGATAGGGGGATGGGGAGATGGGGAGATGGAGGGGACAAGGGAGAACTTATGATTTTTTGGATACTTAGCTAGAAATTTCACTAATAACTTACAGACTAAACTACTGTGAATTGGCCATTAATTTCAGTAATTATCCCTACTTACGAAAGGGAAGAACCTTTGCGGGATACCCTTGAAGATGTACTTAACCAAGACTATCCAGCTTTTGAGGTGCTGGTGATTGATCAAACATTGAAGCACGAATGCCAAACCCAAACCTGTTTAGAACAATTGGCTGCTCAGGGTAAGATTAGTTGGTTTCGTCTTGAGTGGGCAAGTTTGCCGGGAGCGCGGAATTATGGGGTAAGAAGAGCCTCAGGAGAAATTATCCTATTTATCGATGATGATGTAAAAATGCCTGTAGGTTGTTTAAAAGCCCATGCAAGAAACTATCAACGCAGTGAAGTTGGGGCAGTTGCAGGGCGAGTTTTTGATCGGATGAAGTTAGAGGATTCTCAGAAAGCAAACCAGGGAGATACACCTTACACAATTGAAGACTTACCGCCGGAAGCAATGGATCCTGGCATTGCTTGGTATTACCTGGATTTAGTACATACAGTCAAACCTCAGCGCGTCATTTCCACAAGAGGTTGTAATATGTCCTTCCGTCGGGAACTTTTTAGTAAATATAGTTTGCAATTTGATGAACGGTTTCGCGGTAGCGCAGTACGGGAAGAATCTGATTTTTGTTTGCGATTACGCAGCACAGGTTATCAAATTTGGTATGACCCTGATGCTTATTTGGTGCATTTAGGGGAAGAAACCGGAGGCTGTCATGATATTAGTACGCGATCACTAAAATATCAACTGACTTTCTATCACAACCACTTCTTTATGGGGTTAAAAAATCTGACTTTCTCTGAGCAGCTGCGCTTGTTTAGTCGTTTGTTTGATTGCCACGTCTTAGGGAACCCTCCTTGCAACAAAAGTCGCTCCCCTGCCAAAATCATCACTCGCGCTATTTTTTATAGCTTAGGCTTGCTTGATGCTCTAGCTACTTTCATCAAGTCTAGCTGGGATGCTGGACAAGTCTACACTCAATTGGAAAAAGAAGGCAACAGGCAACAGGCAACAGGCAACAGTGAATAAACTTGTACGGATCTAAAATGATGCAAAGCGAGTAGTGCGTTCACGTAGTGTGCCCGCAGGCGCAAACATCTTGCTCGCTTGTTGGGTTTCGCTATCGCTCTACCCAACCTACAGTTTTAGTTGTGTCACGGCACTACAGTGTTTTCTACTTTAACTATATGACGAATATTACTCTCCCCATAAAAGCTGGTATTATCGGAACTGGATATGTAGCGAATCAAAGAGCTCAGACATTGCAGGCAGATTCACGTTCTGATTTAATCGCTGTCAGTGGTCACACGTCAGAAACAACCCAACAGTTTGCTCAAACTCACCAAACCTTAGCAGTAGATTCCTGGCAACAGGTGGTGGAGCATCCTGATGTGGATTTAGTGTTTATTTGTACTATTAATCGGGATCATGGTGCGATCGCCCGCGCTAGTATTGAAGCAGGAAAGGGTGTAGTTGTTGAATATCCTCTTTCTCTAGATCCCACAGAAGCAGAGGCTTTGATTGCCCTGGCTCATAGCAAAAGCCAATTTCTTCATGTAGAACATCTTGAACTGCTAGGGGGCTTACATCAAGCACTGCGGCAATCTTTACCTAAGATTGGCAATCCCTTTTACGCCCGTTACGTTACTATTGTACCCAAGCACCCTGCATCAAAGCGGTGGAGTTACCATCCAAAACTATTTGGTTTTCCGTTTAACGCTGCTCTCCCTCACATCCACCGATTTACTAACTTGTTTGGTAATGTCAACTCTGTCAGCTGTCAGTCTCGGTTTTGGGATCTATCAGATTACTATAGTGCTTGTTTATGTACTGCTCAACTACGCTTTAACAATAATCTGATTGCAGAAGTAACTTATGGCAAAGGGGATCGTTTCTGGCAGTCGTTAAGGAACTTTGAGGTACATGGAGAAGAAGGTACTTTAGTGTTTGAGGGTCAACAAGGAACTCTGATTCGAGGAGAAAAAAGAACCTCAATTGAAGTGGCAGGAAAGCGTGGTTTGTTTGTTCAAGACACCAATATGGTGTTAGATCACTTAATCAATGGTAAGCCTTTATATGTATCTCCAGCAGAGAGTTTGTATGCTCTTAAGGTAGCAGAAGCAGCACGCCAGTCAGCTAATAGTGGTCAAACTATTTTGCTTAGTTAATTGGTATCGAAACTGTTTTTTCAATTTGTTATTGAGAATCCGAGATTTTGATAAAAGCAAAATCAAGTATTTTAGACCCACAGATTATACCAAATCCGGGTTAGTCACCCCCGTTATCTTGGGGATAAGGCAGATGGCTCCAAGGAAGAGAAGGCTTAAGCGAAACCGGGTGTTTGAAAGGCGGATTTGGTATTAGGTGTCATTCTCAACAAGCTTGTTGTTTTTGAGTTATTTGACAGTCTCCCCTAGAGGTGATATTATTCTACCTTACTGTCCCAGGGGGGTGCGAGCGGTAAAATTTAATTGGGTGCGGCTCTTATGGAAAGAGGATCCTATTTATGCCCCACAGCAAAGACATTTTATTCATTATTGACCCCATCAAATCACTCAATCCAGGGCGTAATACCTCACTCGGATTGATGGAGGCTGCTCTTAAAAGTGGTGATCAGGTTTTTTTTTCAACACCCAATGATTTTGTTATTTCTTCTAATGGTATCCAGGGGTATGCATATGCACTAGTTAAACAGGTGACGGGTTTTGAGCAACGGTGGAATGAAACAGAGCAACAGAATGCCTCGTTTCCAGTTGTTGATACATCAATCAGCAAAATGCCTCTTGATTGCGTGCCCGGCATTAGTACAGATACCACTGACTTACCTGCTCCTGCTGCCATTCTCCAGCGTCAAGATGATCGTGGGGATTGGGCAACTCAGCAAATAGTTGCCAACCTAAATCCTCAGATTTGTGTTCTCAATAACGGTCATTCTACTCTTAGCATCGAAGATAAGATAGGAATTATTAAGCACTTTCCCCATCTTTGCCCACCGAGTACTGCTGCTACGGAAGTAGAGCATCTGATTAGTTTTGCCCAGCAAATGCAAAAACAGGGCGATGAAAAACTTATTCTCAAAGCGACTCAAAGCTATGGTGGTAAGGATGTACAAATCATCAAACTAACGGATGAGAACTGGCAACAGCGAGTCAGAGATTATGCACAAGAAAAAGCAGCAGACAATCGTCCTATAATTGTTGCGCAAAAATTTCTTTTAGATGTTAAAGAAGGTGATTTGCGTATTTTCTTTGCAAACGGTACCCCTATTGCAGCCTTAAACCGTGTTCCGTCCGACATTCAGTCTTTAGCCAATGTTTCGAAAGGTGCTACAAGAATTGCTATACCGTTGGATAAAGTCCAACCGGCTATTATGAATGCTGCCCAAGAGGTAGCCGATTGGGGACAACAAAATGGCTTGATTATCCTGGGTATCGATGTTATTGGCAAAAAAAGACCTTATATCACCGAACTCAATCCAGGATCACCAGGAATCTTTATAGAAGTACAGAAACAATTAGATGTTTACAGTAAGGCATGGGCTGCTATTAGTACAGCAATCACTGAACAGCAAATCAAGCATGGGTTAGGAGCTGTTATACCAAATCCGGGTTACCTACCTCCGTTATCTTGGGGATAAGGCAGATGGCAGATAGCAGAAGGAAAAGACGGCTTGTTTTACAGGTAAAGGGTAATAAAGTTTTATTGTGCTAACTGAGGCAGATGTTTGACAAATTCTTTCTTAGTAGCTTTAACCAATTCTTTACGAGCTTGATCTACTTGTAAGGCTCCAATACCTAACCCCACCCAGAAGACGAGGATGGGGGTGTGCAAGAAGAAAAAAATTAGTTGATACCTCAATACTCCAAGTGCTGGAACTTTTCCCCATTTTGGTGAAAAATTTATGACTTTTTAGTATCAAAATTAGTCAAAAGCTGGATAAGTGCCGAGTACAAAAGCAAGATGGGAACTTTATATGTCTGCGTGGCACTTTATGGTAGCTACTCTAGCATTACGCCTATTTGCTTTCAATGGGATGCTCCCCACAAAATTCAGGCATTTAATACTTGCAAATTCACTCGAATATTAGTTGAAATTAGGTATTTGCCAAAATTGTCCTGAATAATTACCACAGTCAGCCATAATCGGTTTATTGTCTTTAGAATCATTAATGATATCTAAACATTTATCACTGCCCGTAAACATGGTTTTGAGGCGATAATATCCAGACCTGTTTGTTGTTTGTATTTGCCAAAATTGTCCTGAATAATTGCCACAGTCAGCCATAATCGGTTTATTGTCTTTAGAATCATTAATGATATCTAAACATTTATCACTGCCCGTAAATAGGGTTTTGAGGCGATAATATCCAGATTTGTTTGTTGCTTGTATTTGCCAATATTGTCCTGAATAATTGCCACAGTTAGCCATAATCGGTTTATTGTCTTTAGAATCATTAATTATATCTAAACATTTATCACTGCCCGTAAACATGGTTTTGAGGCGATAATTTGTTTGTCCTTGGGCAACGTTAGTAGTACTGGCAAAAGCAAGCACAGAAGACGCAACAGCTATACCAAAAGTGAAAATTCTCTTTTGAAGTCCTGTTTGAACTAGTTTGTTTACTGGCAGGGAGCCGTCGGTTCCTTCAGCTTCAATTGTGTCGAATGTGACGGTTTGAGTCGAGTTATTTTGACCACAATAATCAAGTTTCATTGCTTGTTACCTCCGGGGCGTTGCTCATATATCTATAGTCCAAAAAAGCCAGAAGTATTGAATTGATTTAGAGCCTTCATTCACTGTGAAATTTTGAAATTTTTTGTGTGACGAAAACGGGAATAATGGGTGATGGTTGTCACGCTACATGGCATTAAGCAGCACTTATCCGCTTGACAGAACCATTCAGGGAAAAGGGTTTCGTCATCCAGAGTAGAACCTCTTAATTTTTGGTTTCCTCCTTCACTTAACTAATATTGTTCGTCAAACCACACATTCCTGCGTAAGCTATACCAAGTGCATCAACGGCATCATCAATGGGAAGTTGTTTCAATTCAAAAAGGGACTGGAGAACTTCAGCTACTTCAGCTTTTGTTGCTTTCCCGTTACCAAGGTGTGCCTTCCAACTCGCTTGGTGGAGAGCTACGGGAACCAAACCAGCCTCTCTATAACAAACCAAATTGATAATTCCTACTGCCTGTAAAACTCCTCCTGCTGCCTTTATTTGTCTAGTAAAGAAAGGCATCTCTAAAGCCACATTATCTGGCGAGAACTCGTTGAGCAATTCCACCAAATCCTGCTCTATCTCCGCCAGTCTTTGAGGAGTTGGTTGGTTTTTACTTGTTTGAATTGTTCCATAATCAACCAGATGAGGGTGATTGTCATTGTCTTCAGCAACAACGCCCCAACCGATTCGAGCAAGTCCAGGATCTAAACCTAGCCAGTAGTTGTCTAATTCCATAGCTTGTAATAATTGGGGGATAAGGACAATGGTGGATGGCGTACAAGCCCTCATAGACGCCCATTGTAGGCTGGATTTGGGAGAAAGGAGTTATGGTAGTTGAGCGGGTGAGAGTACACTTTGACTAAAGCATAGCCAGAGATTTTTTTCACTCAGCTCTCCTTTGTTTGCTCAGTAGACAGGTTAGTTTGTTGTTTCTCACGAATCCAGAGTGTAAGTGTTCAACCGGACATGATATTAGTTACCCTGGTTTTGTTATTACCAATGATTTGAGACAAAAAATTCATTCTAAATTCTAAATTCTAAATTCTAAATTCATTTCCACTCTCCTTGAAGGGTAAAAGCTGCCCAATAATAGGGAGAGTTCCACTGGGTTTCTTGTTGCATTTGTAACTGTGCTGCTCTCAAAGCTGCTGTTGCTGATAAACCTTCTTCTAACATCTTGCTGTAGAATCGCTTCATTAACTCCGACGTTGCCAAGTCATTTACATTCCATAAACTGACTAATACCCTTGGTGAACCTGCATACATAAAGCCCCTTGTCAAGCCTACTATTCCTTCGCCTTTGACTTCCTCTCCTAATCCTGTTTGACAGGCACTCAACACCACCAGTTCCGCAGGTAAGTTGAGGTTGAAGACATCGTGGAGCCGTAGGAAGCCATTTTGGGAATTGCCCTGTTCATCAAATAGGGATAGTACGACTCCTGATAACTCAGGGTTGCTGCTGTTGAGTAAACCGTGGGTGGCAAGGTGAACAATGCGATAGTTACTTAGCTCAGGATTAGTTACCATGTCCCGATTAGCAGCAAAGTCAAACCCATGCACTCGTTCTGAATCTGGCACTAATGCCATAATTGCTTCGGCTTCAGTGCGGGTTCCTGGTAGTCTTTGCCAGACACCGATATCAACTTCTCTAGCAGAGCGATCGAGTAGCTGTTGTGGTAGAGTGCGATTGCTCTGTTGTTTGCTAGATTTTACCCGTTCATCATCAGGGCTAAAAACTGGATCTGCAAGAATGGCTATGGCTTTGGGTGCAGTTTGCCTGGTTGCCTGTTCCTTTCTGAGAATACCCAAAGTTGTAGCAGAGGGTAGGTTGACGATTTCGTTATTGGCTAATAAGGGTAGGACATTCTCGCCAGAGGTTTCGGGCAGGGGTAGGGCAGCAAAGGGTATGTACTGCAAAGCACCATCACCAACAATTAGTAGCCGTTTGTTACCTAATTGCTCTGCTACAGGTGCTAGGAGTATTTGGCTGAGTTGATTGACAGCTTTGGTAGTTTTGACGTTTTCTACTTGAATACTACCTCTGGTATCTTCCTCACATCCTGCACGATTCTCAACAGGTTCCGAAATCCGCCCAGAGTTCAAACTCTGGGCTAATAGCTCAAGTCCACTCAAGTGGACTGAAACCCTTGTCCAGTCGTCTTTAGATGACTTTAACTGTGAGCCAGGAGTTTTAACTCCTGGTGGATTGTCGGAATTGTTGCAAGCTCCCCGTTCTAGTTGAAAGCCAGGGCTTTTGAGTAATTCATAGAACTGTTTAGCTGCAGTTTCGATTTCTTCCCTTGGTGGCAATTCATAGCTGCTCATACCTGTTTTGCTAACAGTCCACAAATAGCTACGCTCCCTTCCTAGGGAATATTGCAACAGCAGGGTATCATCATCCAAAATCTGCTGCTGAATTTGTGCTAAAGCTAGAGGTTGAGGTTGAGTAAGAGCAGCATAACGAGGACTGATAGCACGAATTGCATCTTGGATGTATTGGTATTGGAAGAGCAGTTGTTTCCTCTCTTGCTCAAGGGTATCTACTTGTTTTTGAGTGTAATTACCGCTGAACAATTCAATACGGCGTTTTTCAATAGCGTCAAGTTTCTGTTGTAAGGTACGTTCCTTTTCCAGCAGTTGGGGTTCTATCCCTTGACGGATATCAGCATTAGCTTCTGTGAGGAGTTCCAACAAACTACGAGCGCGGGAGCGTTCGCTGACGTGGAGTGCTTTGGCATCGTATCCTTGATTGGGGTTTTGTTGATGCAGCTGCATCAGCAAGTCGATGTAGAACTCGTAAATATCCTGCTGGGTTGCAAAGTAGGAAGCACGGAGTTCTGGACTGGCTATTTTGGTACGTAGGGATTCGATGATCTCAACTGCTTTCTCTATCTGGGTAAGAGCTTCAGTGAGGTTGTCTCGTTTAGCCCAAGCTATATTACTGAGAGTAGTGGCTTCCCCCCCTCGATCGCCCACTGCTTGATATAGGGGCAAAGCTTGATTGTAATACTCCAATGCCTTCTGCTTTTCTCCTAATGAGTCGTAGACATTGCCAAGATTATTGAGAGTAGTGGCTTCCCCCCCTCGATCGCCTACTGCCTGTAATAGGGGCAAAGCTTGCTCGTAAAATTCTAATGCTTTCTGCTTTTCTCCTAATGAATAGTAGACTAAGCCAAGATTATTGAAAGTAGAGGCTTCTCCCCCTCGATCGCCCACTGCCTGTAATAGGGGCAGAGCTTGCTCGTAAAATTCTAATGCTTTCTGCTTTTCTCCTAATGAATCATAGACTAAGCCAATATCATTGAGAGTAGTGGCTTCCCCACGTCTATCCCCCACTGTCCATCTTAGGGGCAGAGCTTGGTTGAAGAACTCCAATGCCTTCTGCTTTTCTCCTAATGAATCGTAGACACGACCAATATTATTGAGAGTAGAGGCTTCACCACGTCTATCCTCCACTGCCTGTAATAGGGGCAAAGCTTGGTTGAAGAACTCCAATGCCTTCTGCTTTTCTCCTAATGAATCGTAGGCGCTGCCAATATTATTGAGAGTAGTAGCTTCCCCTCCTCTATCCCCCACTACCCGTCTTAGAGGCAGAGCTTGGTTGTAGTACTCCAAGGCTTTTTGCTTTTCTCCCAATGAGGAGTAGACAACGCCAATATTATTGAGAGTAGAGGCTTCCCCACGTCTATCCCCCATTGCCTGATATAGGGGCAGAGCTTGTGTGTAGTACTCTAATGCCTTTTGCTTTTCTCCTAATGAGTCGTAGACATTGCCAATATTATTGAGAGTAGAGGCTTTACCACGTCTATCCCCCACTGCCTGTACTAGAGGCAAAACTTGGTTAAAGAACTCCAATGCCTGCTGTTTTTCTCCTAATAAGTCGTAGACAAAACCAATCCAGTTAAGTGTTATAGCTTCCCAGGTTTTGTCCCCCACAGCACGCCAAAGCGGGAGTGCCTCTTCCCATTTGCTAATTGCCTGTTGCAAAGATTCTGCTGTTCCTTGCTGATATAGCTGCATTCCCTCGTTAAACAGTTGTTTTGCCGCAGTGGAATTGGCTTCAGTAGACGAATCATTCTGTTGTGCCATCTGCACTGCGGTACTACCATTAGCTTCACCAGCTCTGACAATACCTATCCCTATATCTAAAAAGAACACAAAACTAACCAATACAGCTAAATACTGATAAGCAAAACCAGGAAGCTTGTTCCACAATATCCATTGATATCTGAGACGAGTACTGCTCATGCCCTGAATTGAAGTGAATTTTTAGGTAGCTGTAATACTTATCAGCAGTTTCCTTGCCTTTTACGCAACAGGTAAATTATTCTAACTTTTTCTGGATATAGCAGTTCTCGCATCCGCGAGGTAAATTCAATTTTCAGATCCTATTCCCTATTCCCTATTCCCTATTCCCCATTCCCCATTCCCAAAAACCAAGAACGAAAGTACCATAACCTAATGAAAAACCCTACAATAATAAATCCCCATATATAGATTCAACAGCACTTACTGCCGAAGAAACCTCAGCATCTAAACTCTTCAGGCGCTTTAATTCTGCTTCTTGGTTAATTTCCTGGGATTCCTTTTGCCTGAGCAAATTATCTAACTCCGCTTTCCGAGATTGAATATCATCATTAATCCGCTTACTCACTTCCTGCTCATAAGCATCAAAACAATCTTTAACTCCTTGATAAATTGCTTCCCATTGCTGTTGTGCTAACTGAGGCAGATATTTGACAAATTCCTTCTTAGTAGCTTTAACCAATTCTTTACGAGCTTGATCTACTTGTAAAGCTCCAATACCTAACCCCATCAAAGCCAAACCCAAGGGACCAAAAAACGTACCAGTAAAAATTAGTAAAAAACTACTGATACCAATTACAGCGAACCAATTGACTAAGATATTTTTCCAATCGAAGCCTGCACCAGCCAAAACTACACCAGCTACATTACCAGAAGCTAAGGAGAAAAAGCCCATTGCCCAACTAGCCCAAGTTGGTGAGTTTTCTTTTTGATCTATATTTGCTCTTGGATGTAGCTTTTGTCCAATCAACTTCTCTGTCATGGAATCTGCTATCTGGCTATAGGTTGCACCGTAACTAGCAGCACTTTTAGCTAGTTGGGAAAAGGCTTCAGTGATTTTGCGCTCAGCAGTTAGTTCCCAGGCGGCAACTTGATCATTGAGGTACTGCTCAAAAGCTTTCTGGAAGGCAGCCTCAAACTCTTCCCGCTTCCCTTTTTGCAGAGAATCTATAAAACCAATGTCAGGCTGATAGCGCACAAAATCTGATGCAAAAGTATCGCCTAAATTTAAAATATATTCTCGGAAAGAATCGGCAATGGCTTGAGCTTGGCGATCGCGAGTGGTGATAATCTCTTGAGTAAATTGATGGCAAATCTCATTGAGTTTGGCAAATTCTGGTTCCACGGAACTAATCCGTTGTTGTAACTCGTTAATATCCTCTTCCAGCAGGGGGATGCGCCGCTCAACTGCCTCATGAACCCGATTGTAGGTTAGACGTGCAATCGTCCTTGCTTGTCGCATTTGAGCAACAGCTCGTTCTTGAGTTAAAAAAGTATTGAGTGCTCCCATAAATTCTGGGAAGCCAGTCCCTTCTAGGGAAGCTTCCGGATTTTTCACCCGTAGACGCAGAGCCATAAGGGAAGAAATTTCAAATACTCGTTCTTCATAAATATCCTGTCCATTTACCCAACAATATTCAGCTAAGTTGGATTGGAAGACTCTACGCAAATTCTCTTCTGCTGCTACTAGTTCTGCGGTATCATCAGGGTCAATTAGTCCCTTGCGGATTTCATCCCAAGCGTTGATAAGAAAGAAAACACTTAACCCACGACCTTTGATATAGTTGTCCAGATAGCGGCGTTCTTCGAGGGTACAAGGCTGAGCTGCTTTGAGGACAAAGAGGATTGCATGGCAGTTATTAATATAACTCAGAGAAAGTTCGTTCCGCGCTTCGGTATCATTTAATCCAGGACTATCAACAATTTCAATACCCTTTTCCAGTAAAGGTAAGGGATACTCCACTACCGCATAATTAACGTCAGGAAATGCTTGTCTGTGCTGTTGTTCTAGTAACTTTGCTTCAGCTGGGTCAATGGTATAGTTTTGCTTAAAGCTCTCAAAATCGAGCTGTTGAGGACTTTTGCTATCCTTAAAATAGATAGTAACTTGTTTTTGAGAACCATAGCGTAAAACAGTGAGCAAGGCAGTGCAAGGGTTAACATCACTAGGCAATAAATTCTCCCCAATTAAAGCATTGAGGAAAGTACTTTTGCCTCGCTTCATATCCCCTAAAACCAGCAGTCGGAATACTCCTTGGCGCAAGTTTTGACTAGCTAAACTCAAATCTTCTATCTCTGTTACTAAACCAAGCTCTCCGGAACTACCCTTCCCAGCTGATTCTGCTTCCGTGAGTGTGTCAGCCATCTTACCCAGACAACTAGCTAGCTGAGAGCGCACTTGAGCAACTCGCTCTAAATCCTGAAGAAAGTTGTCGGTGTTCATGAAGCATATCCCCTAGCACGGTAATAAGTTGATTATACTCACCATATCTTTGACGCATCGAATTTGCAGGTTTTAACTGATGCACAGAGGTTCAGAGGCGTCCCTTTTGATCCTTTGTGCTCTTTGTGGTTTTTCCTCAATTCCTTCAAGATTTCCTGGTATACTTTTACATAATGGGATACGTGTGCGCCTATAGAGTCTGGTCAGTTACGAAATGCAATCAGCAGTACAAAATATAAGATATAGACTTTTTGGAAGTTAGATGGCAACCCTTACAACTCTGACACGTAAAGACTTAGAGAAACTCCAAGCAGAGCATCCTGACTATCGAATGGAGTTAGTAGACAACACCATCATTATCATGAGTCCATCAGGGTATCAATCAGATGAGGTAGCCCTAGAAGTAGGTGCTCTATTACGTAACTGGGTTAGACCTCGTAAATTAGGAAGGGTAACAGGTTCAAGTGCAGGTTTTGAGCTGCCTAACAATGATGTTAAAGCGCCTGATGTTTCCTTCGTACTGGCACAGCGTTTGAAAATTAGCCCTCTTTCCTTTGCAGAGCTAGCCCCCGATTTGATGATTGAGGTGAAGTCCCCCTCTGATACTCTCAAATCTCTCAGGGACAAGATCCAGAACTTCTTATCCCAGGGAACAAAAGTAGGTATTCTGATTAACCCTGAGAAACACAGGGTAGAAATTTATCGCCTTGGTGAGGAAGTAGTTATTTTGGGTGATGGTGATATTCTGAGCGTTCCTGATTTGTTACCAGGTTGGGAGGTAGCAGTAACTGATTTGTGGGCACCAGAGTTTTGAAGTGGGAGTGTGGGGTATCGATTGTGGAACTGGCATCTTGCCAGTTGCCCTGAAAAATCACCTCTGTAGTAAACGGTGCAAAGTCTCAATCTCAGGAGCGGTCCTTATCAACAAAGATTGTGAAGACAATCCAAGCAAGTGCTCCAATCATAACCACATAGGCAAGCTGTGCTGCCACCTTAACAGCGATTATAACTGCCACCAATATACCTAAGAACTGCCCAGCTCTAACCAGTTTACCCCTCCACCGTTTCTTGGAAGCCTCAGGTGGGGGATCCTTGGTGGTTTGGTACAAAGGAGGTTGATTAATTTCCGACTCCAGTTCCCGGAGCCGCACTGCTTCCTCTCGCGCCTTCAATTCTTGTTCCCGATGATGATAGTTGTTTTCTTGATTATCTTGAGAATTCATAGGTCTTGAGTTTAGCGAACTAAAAAAAATTGGGAATTGGGAATTGGGAATCGGGAATCGCTCTCTCCATGTTTCTTATCTCCGCGTCTCCGCGTCATTAGCTTGTGTAGCCAAAATAAATGAAATTGGTATTAGTTTTCCTCCTCTGAGAGGGGCTCTTGAACACTAATAAACGTTTGCCTTGACTGATCTAGGTAAGAACGTCCTACACCTGCCTTTTGCTGTGCTTTAGTAATTTCTTCACCAACACGAATTTGAATTTTTGGTCCTGAGCTAGCTAGACGAATGATCATTCCATCTTGAACTACCATTTTGGTAATCAGCTTCCCCTCAATGTAGGTGCCATTAGCTCCTAAACTGATAATTTCCCACTCCGAACTATCATTACGCCTGAGCTCTACATGGTGGCGAGAAACCACCGCACTGTAGAGCACGACATCATTATCTGTTGAGCGCCCAATCCGAATTACTGATTCGGGTTCAAAGGTCCACCTTTGAGAAGGCAAAGACTGAATAGGATTCAGCAGAATCAGAGTAATCACTGGTGTTACATATTTCAAAAAGTTTGGACTTACGGTCTCTTGACTCTTGAGAAACAAGGCAATAGGGAAGAGTAAAAGATATTGTTTCTCCCATTCAATTGGGGGCGCGAAGCACTCCTGGAGAACTCTTGACAATGTTCCCAACAAATAGATTGACTATGTATCAATACTAATCTGAAAATAGGGAACAGACTGAAGAAGGATTTTCATCTTTTTAAGAGCACAAGTATCAAGAGCTTTGGAACAAAAATGTCACCTGATCACCTTTACCTAAGCTAATGCGATCGCCTGAGCGTAATCTGTGCCGATTGCCTTGAGCTAGAGGAGTATGGTTGATGTAGGTGCCGTTGGAACTACCGAGATCTTCGATGTAAAATGCGTCTCCTTCAACTCGGATATCAGCATGAATGCGGGAGACAATGTCTGAGTCAGGAAAACCGGAAACGTCAATGTCGGGGGGAATTCTGTCATTAGGTTTACCGACATGAATCACTGAAAGATTTTGTGGTAACTCAATAGTAGTATTGCTTTGTAAGTGCAATAATGTTGCTGATTGAACCTGTAACTGGGTAGCAGCACTACCACTGGGGACTACAGGTGAGGGTGGAGGTGAAGGACTACTGCTTACTTGTGGCGGTGTCGCTGGTGCACTAGCAATCGTCGGGGGAGGCGGGGGAGTGGTAACTAAGTCAGGATTACTCGCACTTTCTGCTTCTGATGGGGATGGTTTACTAACAATCGTCGGAGGAAGCCCGGATGTGGTAACATCAGGAGCACCTGTACTTGGAGAATTTTGTTCCGACTCAGGCATTTGAGAAGTCATAGACATCGGTTCAGGTTCAATAAGCGGGTCAGGTGTTATTAAGTCTGGCATATCAGGGAGAGGATTGGCAGAGGATGCCTGAGTTTGTGCCATTGAAGCATTTGCCTTTAAATTAAAGCCACACTGACCGCAGAAACCAGCATCTGCTTGAACACTAGCGCCACAGTTAGGGCAACTTGTAGTTTCAGGTAAAGGGGTATAACAGGCTTCACATTGGGTAGCCCCGTCTGGATTTTGGTGATTGCAATTAGGGCAAACAATCATAAAACCTCCTTGCTGCCAGTAGTTATACTCCCTATCAAAGCACAGCTACTGGTCAGATTTTAATATCTTGTTAACAACGCAATATATAGGGTTTCTCATTTAGATGAGGTACTTTCGTTCTTGGTTTTTGGGAATGGAGAATGGGGAATGGGGAATAGGAGATGTACCTCATGAATGCGAGAACTGCTATATTAACTTCTTAGTTGTTGACCAGCTGATTCATCTAGGAGCCACCAAAGTTGCCCTTGGGGTTGGATTAATTGAGCTGGATAAGTCATGGGGTCAGCTTCAGGGGCAAATATCTGAGCTAAGGCTGGTTGTTTGTTAACACCGGCTACTAGAAAAATAACACAGTGGGCTTGGTTGATCAGAGGAGCACTAAAGGTGATGCGAGGTTGACCATCTTTGTTGCCCACAGTAACCAACTGGTCTTGTACCTGCAGAGCCTCCGTATGAGGAAAAAGCGAAGCAGTATGGGCATCATCACCAATACCCAATAAAATTATATCGAAGGAGGGAAACTCTCCCGCCTCGGTGCCAAAAAACTCATGCAGTTGGGCTTCGTGCTTTTGAGCATCAGCTGCTGGGCTTGTCCCATCAGTAGGCATGGGATGAATGTTAGCAGCTGGTAACGGAACTTGGTCTAACCAAGCCTTGCGAGCCATACCTTGATTGCTATCAGGATGTTCAGGACTTACGTAGCGTTCATCACCCCAAAAGACATGAATCTTATCCCAAGGGAGGTTTTGAGTAGCTATAGCTTCATACAAAGGCTTAGGTGTACTACCACCAGCAAGGACAATGGTACACCTACCGCGCTCTTGGATTGCCCCTTGGATTTGGTCAAGAACGACTTCGAGCGATCGCGCGATCAGAGCTGACTTATCTGGTAAAACTTCAACAACTTTGTTCATCAAATTATACGCGACCAAGATTTCCTATCAACCAGAAGTTAAATGGAAGGAGTCGCGCCCTCACACTGCTTTCACCAACAACGACCTAATTTTAAAGCTTTAAGAAGGATAGTCAAGCTCAACAGCTCTGATTACTATTACCAGTAAGTTAATATGGGCAAGTATCCGTGGTTTTTCAATAAAGCACAGGTGAGTGTCGATTTTTTAAAACGGACAAACAACAGCTGTAGGGTATATACCCTAGTAAAGTAAAAATTGAATCATTATATTTGTCACAGGCATAAGCCATGAAAAGTAACCCTGTATATACCCCCTTCACTGCTCTAGCTCTCAAGTTTGTTGGGGTAATCATGATTTTGTCTTCCCTTTTCGATTACATTAGTTTGGCAATACCTCCAAAAATAGATTCTGGCGATGCATTCAGGGACTGGCAGTGGGTTACTACTACCCAAGTGGTTAACCAAGGTATTGTCCCCCTAGTAGGTATTGCTCTTTTGGTAATAGGGTATTGGATAGCTAACAGTATCGGTAATTCGTCAAAGTCATCTGTAGGACAATTAAAGTTGGCATTTTGGCTGTCGAGTCTATTAGGTCTAATTTTTTTATTGCTTGTACTGCTACACACTAGCAATACATTGTGGCGCAGCTCTCAGAATTTCGAGAAGATTAAGGAACAAGCCACTCAACTTGAACAGCAGCTTGAAGCGCAATCTCAACAACTTGGTACAGCTCTAAAACAACTCAAAGAGTCTGATAAGCGCACTCAAGCAGAAGAAGAACTCAAACAAATTGAAGAAGCGATTGAAAAGGGTCAAGTTCCAGCAAATCAGCTACCTCAGGTGCAGGCTCAAGCTCAGATAGTTAAGAACCTATTGGAGGCAAGCAAGGAGAACCCTGATGCTGCTCCTGACAAATTCAAGGAGGAAAACCTTAACAAAATTCGTACTCAAAAACTAGACGCAGAGAATCAAATAAAAAGCCAGGTTTGGAAACCCGGTATCAAAACGATCATTAACAGCCTACTCTTAGCAATTGGTTACATTGCCATTGGCTGGACAGGATTACGGAGCTTCGGGAATTAATTATTAAGCTTATCCCACGTAATGCAAGTCGTGGGATACAAGCCTCATTTGTTATTAGTCATTCTTAACAAATGACAAATGACAAACAACAAATAACTAATATGTTCTCAATCTATATACTGACTTATAACGAAGAAATCGATATTGCTAATTGTATTGAGTCTGCGCAGCTTTCTGACGAGATTATTGTAGTAGATTCCTATAGTAGCGATCGCACTTTAGAAATTGCCAGGCGCTACCCAGTGCAAATTGTGCAGCATGCTTTTGAAAGTCACGGACTTCAGCGCACCTGGATGCTTAAGGAGGTTGCGACTAAGCACGATTGGGTATACATCCTCGAAGCTGATGAACGGATGACTCCCCAGTTATTTAATGAATGCCTCGAAGCCATACATAACCCTGATTATGTGGGTTATTACGTCGCTGAGCGCGTTATGTTCATGAATCAGTGGATTCGCTACTCTACTCAGTACCCTCGTTACCAGTTAAGGCTATTCCACAAGGAAAAAGTTTACTTTGATGATTATGGTCATACAGAGCGGGAAGTATGTCATGGTTCAACTGGCTTCCTCAAGGAAACTTATCCCCACTACACCTGTAGTAAAGGCTTTAGCCGCTGGTTTGAAAAGCACAACCGCTACTCCAGCGATGAAGCTCTCGAAACCCTACGCCAGCTGGAAACAGGCTCGATTAATTGGCAACAACTTTTTTTAGGAACCTCAGAAGTAGAAAGACGCCGCGCTCTTAAAAATCTCTCACTGCGTTTACCTTGGCGTCCTTTAATCCGTTTTATGTATATGTACTTTGTGCTAAAAGGCTTCCTTGATGGACCAGCAGGATTTACTTGGTGTACCTTACAGGCTTTCTATGAGTATATGATTTTACTCAAAGTTTGGGAAATCAGGGAGCAAGGGGACAAGGGAGACGCGGAGATGGAGTGATATCAAGTCCGGTTGAATACTTATCGTTAAGGCTGACGCGGGGACGCGGAGAAGTCTTTATCGTAAGCGATTGGCGGACATGATATGAAGAGGCAGGGGAGCACAGATAAATCAAATAAGGGACTTCCAAGAAATAAATTATGCCAATTTTTGGACTTGTCTTACCCCCCCAGCTCCCTCAGCTTCCCCAACTCCCCCAGCGATGGGATGTTTTTTTATTTGGAAGTCCTTAATTCAACACTAGCTCTTGCGAAGGAGACGATAACAGGGGTGTCGAAGCTAAAGTTGAGAATAATCTTCACCAAGATCTAGGAAATTATACTCATGTCTTTACAAGAACAATTGGTTAAAGCCGGTTGGTGTTACGAGGAACGCTGTCCTGAACACTATGAGAGAAAGAGTGAAGTCTACCAAGATTGGGAGATTGTGAGTTACCCAGAATTAGCCCTACACTATTTACCCACAGGAGAATATTTTATCAGCTCGACCGACCCTAAACCTAGAGTTAAGGAAACTACACTCAAAATCATCAAAGCTCTGATTGATTCAGACAAGTGATATCAATTGTAGAAGGGCGCACGTCGGTGCGCCCCTACTCCAAATTTAATTGTTCTGGTAGGAAGAAGAACTTGAAATTCTCAGGGCAGAAAGTGAAGCATTTGCTCTAGCATTTGCTAAAAGAAACCCTTCTTTGTTACAAGAAAAACTTAGGAACTTGAAGGGTGAGTAAAAAGATTAGTTATCATTGGGATGAGCACATTAAATCGTTGATTACCGGTGAGTTATGAGTATTTGTATCCTTAATTCATATCAATCTTAGTCAGATTTTAATAATTCTTTTAGATGAGGTTGTAGACGCTGACGTAGGCGCTGCCATCCTTTTCGCAGAGCTTGGTCACTTGTTTGTATTCCCTCAGCCTCAAGTTGCTGACGCACTTGAGGAAAGGTCATTCCCTGCTCGCCCCTAAGTTCTATAATTTTACGCTCTCCTGGTTTAAGTTCCTGTTTAATATCTGCGATTGCTTTAATAAGTTCCTCTGAAGCAGAGCTTTTATCTGATGATGGAAGCTTCATCATTTGGAATTCCATTGCAGCATATTCGGCTGTTAGTTGCAAGCACTTGTCTTTCCGACTTAGCTCTCTAATAATGTTATATGATACACTTCTTAGCCACCCTAAAGGCTTCTTGATTGACTGACCATTATTGAATCTGGCCACTGTGCGACAAATCGCTTCATGAAGAATTTCTTCGGGTTCATAACGGGATTCGAGATGAAACTGCTTGAGTCGTGAGTAGATAAAGGTAATTAAATACAAACCAGAAGGATTACCAGGCTTTAACAAAGTATGTAGAAACTCATAAAACTCTTCCTTGGAGTCTAGAGTTTTGGATAAATCGAAAGGCTGAGCAGTTTTGGTCATTATTTTCTCCAAAGGTTTAAGTCAACGAGGATTAAGCTCATCCCACAATAAAGTGCGTGGGATGCAAGAGTCGTACTCTAGGAAAAAACGAACAAGGTATCTATGTTATTAGTCATTTATCTTTGTACTAATGACTAATGACGAAGCTGCAGAGAAGGTATGACAAATTGTTGGTATCAAAAATTACTTTAGAAAAATATACTTCGATCTTTCTCTATGCATTCATACAAATTTGATTGTTGCTTGCGGAAGTAACAAATATTGTCTTCATCCAAGATATCTTGCTTGATAAATACAGAACGGTCTGCTTCAATTAGCAAAGAACTTAGCAACTCATCTTCCTCAGCGAGCTCTAAAATTTTTTCCATACGCTCTGCCTGTTCTTCAGAAAGCTCTGAGAGGAATGCCAGTTGGCGATACTCTGTTGCTAATGCAAAAACCTCTGTTGGAATTGTTCCATCAGGCAAGTTAATTAAGTTTTGGGAATCCTCAGACACATGAATAGTACGAGGAAATACAGTTTTTTTCACCTTTTGGCAAAAGAAAGAATCTTCTTCTTCTGTTCTAGTTAAAGTATCGTTCCCACAATCGCCAAATAAAGTATCGTTCCCCTCTACACCATACAGATGATCGTTTGCATCGTAGCTATTTTCAGTAACCCAAAAATTCTGTAAAAAATCTTCTTCTTCTGTTATAGTTACAGTATCGATACCACACCCGCCATTCAGAATATCGTTACCACATATACCATCTAAAGTATAATTCTCATCTACAACATACAGATGATCGTTTGTATCGTAGCTATTTTCAGTATTCCAAAAATTCTGTAAAGAATCTTCTTCTGTTATAGTTACAGTATCGATACCACACCCGCCATTCAGAATATCGTTACCACATACGCCATCTAAAGTATAATTCTCATCTACACCATACAGATAATAGTTTGTATCGCAGCCATTTTCAGTATCCCAAAAATCCTGTTCTGCATCCATATGGTAAGTTATAGAGTTTAATTCTTTACTTATTACAGTCTCCATACACTTTAAACCTTGTTAGCGTTACTCTAGTTATTGAAGTTAAATGTAAAAGTGTGACATTAGCCCAAGTTGGAAAACCTGAGTCTGCATGGATAGCATAATCTTGCAGTATTTACAGGTTCACTCCAGCTACAACAACTATTTAGAGTTTGCTGCATGAGTGTGGAAGCTATACCAGACAAGACTTTTAATCATTTTTTCCTTGCACTTGGCAACGAAAAAGCGTCATCAGTCTTTATAGCTCCTCCGCACAAAACCTTTATTCAGTTCGCGTAGCACCGCTGTAAAAACCTAGCAGGAATCTGTGGACATCCACCCCAATGGAGATGAACATAGGAAGCGTGTAGCTGATGCAGTTGCCACCCTTCAAAAGTTGCCTGAGTCTGCTGATATCCCCGTATCTCAAACAAAGGTTTCTCTGGCATCGCTGTCAGTTGGGAGCGATGAAATTCATGTCCCCAAACCATTTCTCCCACTGGTAGCAGTGGACTTTCCTGTAAGGCAGTTGCTTGCCGATATCCTAAGGTGAGACGCTTCCCCATTACTGTTGTTGTCGGCAATACTCCTACCATTGACCAAGATTGGTTGTCAAAGTCAGTAATCTGCTCACACAAATACATTAATCCCCCACACTCGGCATAAGTGGGCATTCCTTGAACAATAGCTCTTCTGGTAGCTTCAAGAGCACTAGTATTTTCCGCCAGTTGTTGGGCAAAGACTTCCGGAAAACCGCCGCCAAAGTACAGCCCCTGGACTTCTGGAGGTAAAGTTTGATCCCTCAGAGGGCTCCAGAAAACTAATTCAGCCCCCAGTTTTTGTAAGATATCCAAATTATCCTGATAGTAGAAACTAAAAGCGCGATCGCGTGCTACTGCTATCCTGAGGGGAGGGTAATTAATAACTGGTAACTGCTGAGTAGGGGTGAGTGAAATTTTCGATGGAATTTCCCATCTCCGCGTCTCCCCATCTCGGCCTTTGTTTTCCCTCATCCGGTGACTAGTAACTGGTAAGCGGTAAGTATTACAGAGCAGTGGTAACAGTCTTTCCCAATCAAAACAACTATCTCCGATGTGGGCAAGTCGGTCAATCAATTGATCTAACTGAGGGATTTCCGCTGTTGGCACTAGACCCAGATGTCGGTCAGGAATGGTAAGATGATCCTGACGTCGCAGGACTCCCAGTACTGGCAGTTGCAATGGTTCTAGGGCATCTTGAAGAAGTTGTAGGTGGCGATCGCTTCCTACCCGATTCAATACCACACCTGCTAATTTAACCCTAGTATCAAAGGATTGGAAACCATAAGCGATCGCAGCTACGGAACGAGATAGACGAGAGCAATCTAATACTAATAGTACTGGCAACTGCAACAGTCGCGCTACGTGAGCCGTACTAGCAAAATCATCCCCTCCAGATGCCCCATCAAACAATCCCATCACCCCTTCAATGAGAGCATAATCTACTGCTTGGAGATGACGGGCAAAACCTTCCTGGACATAGCTTTCACCAGTCAGCACCGGGTCTAAATTTCGGCAAGGAAGCCCGGTAACTCGTTGATGAAACATCGGATCAATGTAATCCGGACCAACTTTGAACGATTGTACACGGTCATGCTTTCGGGACAAAGATGATAGTAGAGCAAGGGTAACTGTCGTCTTACCTACCCCACTACGTTCACCAGCGATAACTAAAGGCATTTACAATAAATCCATTTCTCTCCAAAAATCTCCTTACTATTTAATACTAAATCCGCTTGATGGATAGTACTTTTACAATAGCCATAACTTTTATTTAGACCAAGCTAGACAATTTTTAAAAGGCTACCTTAGGAACCGGAGTTTATAACATTTATCTTTTACTTCTCACTGGATTTGCTATCAGTTAGGAACTCTAGACTAAGGAATACGTCGAGCTATGTTAGTTGATATTACTACCATTCTGGGTGCGAGTACTGTTTGTGAAAAATCTGGATAGTTTTCTTCCTGATGTGACCAATAAGAATGGAATAATCTAAAAGTGCTGGATGATTAACCTTCAAAAATACGCTATCTGGGGTTAGATTATCAGGTTCTACCACAAGAAGGTGCGATCGCTCGAAGCAACTGTACGGATCTTGGGAAGGATTGGGATCTAGCGAGAATAGATAGACAACAACTCAAGAATTCCACTGAAATTAGCTGTAGGAGCATTAAATCAGAATACTATGGCTAAGTCTTCTAACACTGGAACTAACAATAGGCTCAAGCAACTCTTTACTTCCCTGGCTACAGGCAAGGAAGATAGCTTGAAGAATCGTTTAATCAAGGGGGCAGCAGGTTCATTTGGTCTGAAAATTGCTCACACGGGCTTAGCTTTAGTCACTAGTGTGGTGTTGGCTCGCTTGTTGGGTACAGAGGGTTTTGGTATCTATTCCTATGCAATGGCTTGGACTACTTTACTCAGCATTCCAGCAACTTTAGGACTTGACAAGTTACTGGTTCGCGAAGTAGCCATCTACCAAACCCAGTCAGCTTGGAACTTAATGCGGGGACTTCTCCGTTTGTCCAACCAAGTGGTGTTACTAGTTTCTATAGGGTTAGCCCTGACAGCAGCTGGTGTTGCCTGGGTTTTGGGGACTGGTGCGAACCCCCAGATGCTACAAGCTCTTTGCATTGCCTTGATTTCCTTGCCTATAACTTCCCTCAGAAGTTTGAGGCTGACAGTGATGAAGGGGCTGCATCAGGTAGTGATTGGGCAACTGCCAGAGATGCTACTTGCTCCTGTATTATTTATTGCTTTAACTGGATGTCTCTATTGGTTCATAGGAGATGATTTTACTGTTCTATGGGTTGTGGGGATAAAAGTTGTCACTATTGCCATCACCTTTGTAATTGGAGCGGTACTTTTATCCCGAATACTACCAAGCGAAGTTAAGAAAGTTACTCCTAAATATCAACTGAGGAGCTGGATGCGTAGTGCCTTACCTTTTATGTTTCTGGGGGGAATGCAAATTATTAATAGTCGCACTGATATCTTAATGCTTGGAGCAATTAAAGGTGCTGAAGCCGTTGGTATTTATGTAGTCGTTAACCGGGGAGTACAACTCATTACCTTCATTCTCATGGCTGTCAATAATGTTTTGTCTCCGACTATAGCCAGTCTTTATGCAAAAGGTAATATGGAGCAACTACAACAGGTTATGACTAAAAGTACTCGTGTAGTTTTTCTAGTTTCCCTTTTAATTACAGGAAGTTTAATTGGATTTGGTTACTGGTTTTTGCTGCTCTTTGGTTCAGATTTTACACAAGGACAAAATGCTCTCACAATTTTGAGTATTGGACAGCTAGTAAATGCGTCAGCGGGTTCAGTTGCTTTATTACTCATCATGACCGGACACGAAAATTATACAACTATAAGTTTTGCTGCTAGCGCAGCTTTTAATATCATTCTCAATGCTGTACTGATACCTCACTGGGGAATTGAGGGAGCAGCAACTGCCACAGCAAGTAGCATGATTATCTGGAATATTCTCAGTTTAATTTGGGTACAAAAAAAACTTGGAATTAATTCAACTGTATTCAGAAAAGCGAGTTTGAGAATAAAAATATGATGATTAAAAGAACGAAAGAAACAATAAGAAGCTTAATAGGATTAACTTCAGCTAATAGAAATGTCACGGTTTATTCGGATGATGTATTTCTCGTCTCCTATCCTAGATCGGGAAACACTTGGACTCGCTTTCTTATCGGTAATCTTGTAAATATAGATGAACCAATTGACTTTGGTAAAATTGAATTAAGAATTCCAGATATTCATCAAAATAGTGACAGGAAACTCCGTCAATTAAATAGACCACGTATTTTAAAAAGCCATGAATCCTTTGACCCCAGATATAAAAAAATTATATATCTTGTTAGAGATCCAAGAAAGGTAGTAGTTTCTTATTATTATTATCACCTTAAAGTTAGAAAAATAGAAGAGAGTTACTCTCTTGATAGTTATGTAGATAGATTTATTGAAGGTAAGCTGCCTTCAGATAAATTAAATCCTTTTGGATCATGGGCAGATAATGTAAGTAGTTGGCTAGGAGCCACGCAAAATAACAGTAGTCATTTTTTACTTATTCGCTATGAAGATATGATCAAAGATACAATGACAGAACTTAAAAAAATTGCTTTTTTCTTAGATATTGATACTAACGATAAACAATTAACAAAAGTCATTAATTTAAGTTCTGTAGAAAATATGTGCAAGTTAGAAAAATCGAATATACACTTATGGAAGCCGATGAAAGGTAGTCGTAATGATATACCATTTATCCGATCCTCTAATAGTAATACTTGGAAGGCTAATTTATCTAGTAATTCTATTAAAAAAATAGAATTTAATTGGGAGTGGCTGATGGCAGAATTAGGATATTTTTGAAAAAAATTAGCTTTTCTCAGAAATACATTACTTGAAGTAGTCCAAATTTAGAAATTAGAAATTTACTCATGAAAGAGAAAATCGACTTCATTAAAGCTGATAGATGGAAACAGATTGAAGTCTGTCCAGTTTGTGGTTGTAACGATGTAATTTATAAGAAAAAACTTCCTTATAAAAGGTATAATTTCTGCGATGAAATAATAGACTTTCCAGAAGAGGGAATAAATATTTCAAAATGTAGTCAATGCAGTTTGGTATACAAAAATACGATTCCTCTTAAAAATTTTTTGTCAAAGATTTTCGTAAAGCATGAAAAAAAATGGAATAGTAACTACAATTATCTTCCTGAAGTTAAATTAATAAATAATCTTGCTCAAAAAGATAATTTTGATATTTTAGATATTGGTGCATCTAATGGTGGATTGTTTAATAATGTTCATACAAAAGGTAGATGTTCTGCTTTAGATATTGTGAATTACTCTGGTATTGAGAAAAAAATAACTGGTGAATTTATTAAAGGATTTATAGAAGATACCGATCTTAACTGGAGTGGAAATAGATATGACATTGTCACAATCTTTGATGTTTTTGAACATTTGTACGATCCAAATCAGGCAGTTAAAAACCTAAGTAAACTCACCAAGGAAAAAGGTATTGTTATTATTGAAACAGGTAATATAGAAAGCTATTACCCTAATAAATATGGCACTGAAAGTTGGTGGTATACTAGCTTATTTGAGCATCATATTTTTTGGTCTTTAGATTCTTTAAAATTCCTGGCACATAGACATAAATTTGACTTGGTAAAATGTTTATACAAAAGGCATAAAAATCATACTTATCCTCTGAATGAAATAAAGAAAAATAGTAAAAATATGATTCAATCAAGTAAGGTTATTTTACATGAACTTCTTTATATACCTATTGCTAGGATTAAAAAAAGAAATACTATTTTGCCTAGAAATTTGTTAGCCAAAGATCATCTTCAGATAATCTTACAAAAAACATGAATCTCTCTATGCACCTGAGTTTATTAGTTTAGTATAACCCATGTCCTAAATTGGAGGAAAATTAAATGTCCTATCTAAGCGATCAACAAGTAAAAGAGGCTTATCTCTTAGAAAAGAAGCTGGCAGAAAAATTAAACAATGCAAGTAGAGAAGATAGAAAGCAACTATATAATTCTGTTTACGAGGAATACTATGAAAAATTTCCCCAACATCCTTTTGTCGATAGGAATGATAATTTGCTGAAAAAATCAGCTAATAAACAACTTAATTATTTGCTGCCGTTTTTAAAAGCAAATGATATTTTCCTAGAAATAGGAGCAGGAAGTGGATTCTTATCTATCGAAGCAGCTAAAAATTGCCAAAAAGTTTACATAGTTGATGTATCTGATGAACCAACCAAGGACACTGTGCTACCCAATAATGTGGAGCTAATTATCTACAATGGTATTAATATTCCAAGCTCAATAGGTAAGGTTGATATGGTTTACAGTAATCAACTTATGGAACATCTTCATCCTGATGATGCTATTGAGCAATTGAAAGATATTTATAACAGCCTAAGCTTTGAAGGTATTTACTTTTGTAAAACACCTCATTGCTTTTCTGGTCCACATGACATTTCAAAGCATTTTGATGATGTAGCAACCTGCCTTCACTTAAAAGAATATACGGTCTCCGAATTAATTAATTTTTTTAAATTAGCAGGTTTCCAAAAAATAAAGTATTTCATTACTGTCAAGCATAAAATATTTTATTTTCCCATCTTTATAGTAAAAATACTTGAAAATATCATTAAATTATTTCCTTTTTCTCTAAGAAGAATATTGAGCAGAAGTTTGCCATTGAGATTATTTTTCAAACAAATTGTTCTCGTGGGCATTAAATAAAAATTTTATCTACACCGTATCTAATTTGACAATGTAATGCTATGAGTGACATAAGCTTGAAGGAAACTAAGACCTATATAGCCGTGGTGATGACTTGCCATAATCGCTGCAGCATAACCTTAAAATGTTTAGAGGCTCTATATAACCAGGAATTCTCAGCAGAAACTCAACTCCAGGTGTACTTGTTGGATGATGGTAGTACCGATGGAACAAAAGAGCAAGTACAAAATAGGTATCCAGATACTATAGTTTTGCCAGGAAGTGGAAATCTGTTCTGGAATGGCGGAATGTGTCTTGCTTTTGCCGAGGCTATGAAGCAAAATTATGATTTCTATCTCTGGCTTAATGACGATACCATACTTTATTCACAAGCTGTAAGTACATTACTCAACACATACCGAAGTATAAGCGCTCAAGAAGACAGTCAATCAATTATAGTAGGAGCTACCCAAGATTCAGAAACAGGCAAAATTACTTACAGTGGATTAGTAAGAGATAGATGGTGGCATCCTTTAACCTTTCAGCGACTGGAGCCAAGTCATAGCCCTAAGCGTTGTGATACTATTTGTGGTAACTGTGTACTTCTACCAAACAAAGTTGTTCAGTTAGTTGGTAACTTAGATACAGCTTTTACTCATGGTTTAGGTGATCGAGATTATGGGTTGAGAGCCAGAAAAGAAGGAGTCTATATTTGGCTAGCTCCAGGATATGCAGGAGTATGTTCTGCAAATCTTTACTATTCAAGTTTTTTAGATGTCAGTCTTCCGTTGCGAGAGTTATTAAAGAGACTGCATCATCCTAAAGCAAGTCCTCCTTTAGAGCGTAAGGTTTATATCAAGCGACATGCTGGTTTATTTTGGTGCTTTTATTGGCTTTACCCTTATTTCTCCTTATTCTCTAAATGGATTACTAGACATTTGAAAAATTTAAATTTAATTACAAATAAGGTTTACTCTCAAAAATAGAGTTCACTTTAATAAAATCAAAATTATTTTTATTGGAAAATGCAAATTATTAATAGAAGCAAAAAAAATATATTGGCTATTTTTGATCAATCAAGTATTATTACTGGAGCCCATAAAAGATATTTTTACCTGCTAGAAGAATTAGCTGAAAGAGATCACTATATAAATCTGATTTCACCACTTAAGTTAGAAGTGAAAAATGTTAACAATATAAATACTTCTCCTCCATCAGCTAAGATTCCCTACTCGAAAAAAGTAGAGACAATGTTGAAAATACTTCTAAATTTTAGATGGCTGCAAAAACAATGTAGCAAAAGCAATGTCATTTTATTATTTGGCTTTCACTGTATTCTACCAGGATTGCTGTTTAAAAAGTCGCTTAAAATACCTATTATTTTTGGTGTTAGAGGTGATCTATTAGAGTTTAAAAAATTTAACATGTACACCTCTGCTTTACAGTCGGAAACTGTAAATAAAAAAATAGTAACAATAAAAAATATTTATATTAGTTTATTTACTTTTTTTGAAAAATATGTATATCAACATGTGGATAAGATTGTTGTCCAAAATATTTATGACAAAAATAGCATTATTGATAAATACAATATAGACGAAAATAAAATAACTATTATTCCCAACAATTTGAACGCTAGTTGGATAAAATATCAAGACATTGAACCTAATAATAGTAAAAGTTTAAAACAAGTAATTTTTATTGGAACTTTAAGAAAACGTAAGGGTATTTTGAATTTATTAGAAGCGTTTAAGTTACTAATAGATCAAAGAGCAGACTTGAAACTAGATATAGTTGGAGATGGGGTACTTAAAAAAAATGTTATTGATTTCATCAACGAGAATAATTTAAAGACTTGTGTTCAATTACATGGATACGTGAAAGAACCTCTCAAGCTACTAAGAGATTCTGATTTGTTAGTTGTTCCTTCTTTAATAGACCCTTTTCCCAATGTGGTTTTGGAGGCTTTGAGTGTCGGTACACCAGTAATTGGCAGCAAAGTTGGTGGAATTGTAGATATGCTTAAATACGAACAGCTTCTATTTGAACCTGGTAATTATATTGAAATTTACAAATATTTGATAAAGCTGTTAGATAACGACATTTACCTCAATTGTAAAGGAAAATGTGCAGCTAGAAGAGAAAAATTTATTTTTGATTGGCCGGGAGAGTTTGAGAAAATTTTATAACTTATCACAGGTTATAACAGGCAGTGAAATTGTATCAATCAAAGTTTTGCTAAAAGGAAAGGTGTAAATAATGCAAAAATTCAGCAAAATATTCAAGAAATGGGGATTATTAAAATTAATTAATTTTAATTTTACAATTAACATAAACAAAACAAAATTCAAGATTCCTGTTATTTATCAATTGGGATTAAATCACTTTCGTGATCCCAACAGAGAGTTATGGTTAGATGACATAATTGAAAAAATTTTAGTAAATAAACCAGGAACTTTTATCGATGTTGGCGTTCATATAGGACAAACGCTTTTAAAAGTCAAGTCAATAAATGCAAATACTGATTACTTGGGATTTGAACCAAATCAACTTTGTTGTTTTTATGTGGAAGAATTAATTAAAGCAAATAATTTTCAAGATTGTAAAATTATACCAGTTGGTATATCTAAAAAAGCTGATTTGCTGAAACTTTTTATGAAAAATGAAGATGGCTCATCGTCAAGTATCATAGAAGACTTTAGAGATAAATCATATTATTCTTCAGAAAAGTATGTACCCGTTTTTGAAGGTGACTATTTGTTAAAGATTATTGACATTGATGCCATATCAATTATCAAAATCGATGTTGAAGGAGCAGAGTTAGAAGTAATTCAAGGACTAACAAGTTCAATTAAACAATATCAGCCCTATATTATCTGTGAAGTTTTACCTGTCTATGATGAAAGTACAGAGCTAGGTAAGTTAAGAAAAGAAAGGCAAGAGAATTTAGTAAATTTATTAATTCAAGCAGAATATAAAATTTTTAGAATTATTGATAAAGGTAAACTTGTTCCCTTAGAAAATTTTGAAATTCATTCAGATTTGTCCCTTTGTGAATACATATTTTTACCAAAAAATGAAACAAATTATTTTTTAGATATATATCAAAATAAATAATAATTTTGACATAGGCAAGAAACAAAAGAAAGAACTATGAAAAATAAAATACTGTTTTTGATAGGAACTTTAAACTTAGATGGTGCATCTACCTGGATGCATGCACTTATTAAGAACATAGATCGTAGTAAATTTGAACCAATAGTATGCTTATTTATCCATGCTGTAAAAAATAAGCGGGTTGAAAAAATGATGGAAGAAATGAATTGCAAGATTGTAGAGTTACATGCTCCTAGGCATAAAATCTCTCCCCTGCATTTCTTCAAGTTTTTTCTACTGCTCAAAGAAATTAAACCAGCTTTGCTAGTTCTCTCTAACATTCAGTTGGCTTTTTTAGGTAGATTTTTTTCTCAATTACTAAAAATACCTAATATTTCAATTTATCATAGTGTATATGATAGACACAATAACATTGTCAAATTTTTAGAAAAAAACACTATTAATTTAAGCAATAAAGTCGTATGTGTTTCCCAAGGTGTTGCCAGTTCATACCAGGAAATAGTCAATATAAATTCTATAGAAACAGTTAATAATGCTGTTGATATAGATGAAAACTTTGTAAAAATAACAGCGGAAGAAAAAAAAGCTATATATGAAGAATTAAATTTATCGTCATCTGATCTTATATATCTATGTGTAGCACGCTTACATCCAGCCAAAAATCATAAAGAACTTATATATGCATTCCATCAATTTATTAATAATTGTGGCAGCCATTATAAGCTAATTTTAGCTGGAGGTGGTGGTTTATATAAAGAATTACTACACCTGATTAAAAGTTTGAAAATAGAAAATAATATATTACTAATAGGTCCTAGAGATGATGTTTTTAAATTATATCAAGTTGCCGATTTTTTTATACTGCCATCCTTATATGAAGGATTTGGAATTACAATAATCGAAGCAATGAAATTTGGGTTGCCTGTTTTGTTGACAAACTTACCTGCTTTTAAAGATATTGTAGACAATAATAACGCGATAATAGTTGATGGTTTTAATAGAAAATGTTTATTTAGTTTATTATTAAAAAGCCAAAATATTGGCTTAAAAAAATATCAATATATGAGTAGCTATTCTCAACATCATTCTTTGAAATTTTCTGCATCTAGTATGGCTCAAAAATATGAAAATATCATAACACAAGTTATCAGTAACTATTCATGATTAAAGTTTTACAAACTACATTTAATGAAAGAAAATGTTTACTCTTGATAATTTTTGGTATTTTATTGCTTTAACGTATACAGGATGCGTATTAACTGCTCTGTTCGTCAAAACAAAAACACTTCAAGATTTTTATAACATAATTATATTTTTTTTGATTAGCTTTGTTGGTAGAATATTTTTAATTGTTGCTAATGAAAGCCTTGGTTTTTTTAAAGCCAAGCTAGCTGGAAATGCAAGTTTAAGACTATACAGACATTTTCTTGATAACCCAGCAAATGCTATTTCGAGTAAATTTTTCCCACAGACACTTTTAAATATCCCAGGTTTTGCTCTATTTGGTGCTGATCGCACAAACATGCTGTTTACAAACGCTTTTTTAGGAGCGCTGGCTGGAATTGTAGCATTTGCCTATTTATATCGCCTATATAATATAAAAGTAGCTTACAACGGTCTTTTTCTTACCTCTTTCTATCCTGCAGCAATCAATTTCTCTATATTTGGTTTAAGAGATCTTGTTATTTATTTTTTTAGTATTACTTACATATTGAGCTTTATTTCATTTGTCAAAAATAAAAAATCATCCATAATTTTAGATATGGTAGTGATACTATTTTCACTATTAATGTTATTTCAATTAAGAAAATCATCACTCCTGATAATTATTACTTTACCAATAGTATATTTTATTTATCAAGCAAATAAAAAAACCAATAAAATTAGAGATAAATCAGATAAACAATTTGTCAAAATCATAGTTTCAATATTAATTTTAATAGTACTGTCTGTTGTTGGGATATCTGTATATAGATTAACAACGGCTCAAATAGGAGGAACTGGTACAGTTTCGCCAGTAGAGATTGCTGAACAGTATGGTCAATCACGCTATGATAGACAGTTTAAAGGTGGTGATGATGGAGGTGGAGGAAGTGCAATTTTGCCACCAGCTGTATATCGTAGAACTAATGCAGTGACGAGAATTCCTTTACAGTCACTGGGAATGATTATTATACCCTTTCCCTGGTTACTTACTAATGTTTCAAGACTCTTAGCTTTTGTAGATAGTTTATTTATAATGTATAGCCTTTATTGGGCATTCAAAGCAATTAAAATTAAACTATTATGGCAAACTTCTGAGCGTATATTTCTTCTAGCTTTAGTGGCTGCTTTCTTTGTGGGAATTATTAGCTTTGGTATGCTAGTAATCAATGCTGGCAACGCATTTCGTATGCGGGTAAATATTGCCCCTTATTTGTTTGTTGCGACTTCGTTAGTATTAGATTTTTTTAGGAATAAAAAATCAAAAAATCAAATCAATAGATAGTCATGAGAGAAAACAAAAAATTGCCAAATTTTATTGTAATTGGACCTGGTAAATCAGGAACAAGCTGGATTTATTCAATTTTAAATCAGCATCCAGAAGTTTGTGTTTCCTCTGCCAAAGAAACGCTTTTTTTTGAAGAGTATTATGAAAAAGGATTTGCCTGGTATGCCAAATTTTTCAAAAATTGTCAAACCTATCATAAAGCTATAGGTGAAGTCTCTAATACTTATATTTTTTCACCTTTTACACCTTTAAGAATATATAATTTTAATCCCAAAATTAAATTAATATCGACCTTAAGAAATCCAGTTGATAGAGCTTTTTCTCATTATTTATTCCACTTAAGAAATGGGAAAATAGAAGGAGAATTTGAAAAGGCAATTAAAGAATATCCCGATCTAATTCAACGAGGACTATACTACAAATATCTATCTACATATCTCCAATACTTTTCTCTCGAACAAATACTGATTCTCTTTTTTGATGACTTACAAAAAAATCCTCTAGAGTATTCTAGCAAGATCTTTGAGTTTCTGGAAATCAATAATTTAACAGAAACAAAGGCCTTAACTAAAAAAGTACTTGGCGCTAGCAAACCTCGAAGCAAGATTTTAGCGAGAAGTGTGAAACAGGCAGCACAAATAATACGCAAAATAGGTTTTCCAGAACTCATCACTCAAGTCAGAGCCAGTCCATTATCGAAACTTCTTTACCAACCCTATCGTAAAGATGAATATCCTCAAATTAACCCTGAGACAAGGCAGCGATTAAATGAATACTACAGAAACGATGTAAAAAGCTTGTCGTCTTTGTTAGGAAAAGACTTGGAGAGCTTGTGGCTGAGTTAATTCAAGAAATTTTTAAACTTAAATAAGCTATGAAAACTTTTGACTTAAATTTTGTTGCTGTTGGTCCCCAACGTACAGGTTCAACCTGGTTATACCAACTCCTTGCACACCATCCAGCTATATGCTTCCCAAAGGATGTGAAGGAGACGATGTTTTTTGATCGGTACTACGAGAAAGGACTTTCCTGGTACACGGCACACTTTACCCATCGAAGTGAAGAGCAACTGTGTGGAGAAATTGCTCCTACTTATTTCGATGTAGATGTTGTCCCCACTCGCCTTCACCAACTAAATCCAGAATGCCGAATCATGATTAATTTGCGGAACCCAGTTTTCCGCACCCTATCTCTATATCGCCATCACTTGAGTAAGGGGCGAATTAGTGGCTCCTTTGAAGAAGCAATCTCACAAATGCCTCGCATCATCGACTCTGGCAAATATGCTCAGCATATTCCCAGATGGTTGGATAAATTTGGGATTGAACAAGTGAAGTTTTTACTACTTGATGAGATAGAGTCCACTCCAGAAACCGTACTAAAATCCGTTAGCAATTTTTTGGGTGTGGCAGAAATTGCCCTACCTCTTGAGAAAAACCAACGAGTTAATGCGGCAACAATGCCTCGTTTCCCCTTGCTAGCTAAAGCTGCAGCCCAGTTAGCAACAGGATTACGGGCAAATCGTCTTCACAAAGTAGTTGAGTTTGGCAAAAGTTTAGGACTCAAGCAAGTTTACACAGGAGGGGAACAGCAGATGCCAGGATTCACAGCTAGCGATCGCTTTTGGCTAAAGTCTCAGTATGAAGAGGATATCGTCTTTGTAGAGAAACTCTTAGGTCGAGATTTATCAGCTTGGCGGCAAACTGAATAAACAAGGATTAATCATTGTGGCTTCACATAGACCGAAAATTTTACACTTAATCACCCACTTACCAGTAGGAGGAGCTCAGGACAATACCCTCCTTACAGTAGAGAAACATAATCGTACTCAATTTAGGGTTCATCTTGCCTCTAATCCAGAGGGTAACTGGTATGATCGTGCTCAACAAGCTACCGACATTTTCCATCCCCTTCCCCATTTAGTCAATCCTGTTCACCCCAGCCAAGATCTAAAGGCTTTATCAGAGATTATCCGACTCCTGAAGCGAGAGCAATTCGACGTTGTCCACACCCACAGCTCTAAAGCTGGTATATTAGGTCGGTGGGCGGCTCGTCTTGTCAGTGTGCCGATAGTTATCCATACCATCCACGGCTTTGCCTTTCACGATTTCATGCCTGCTTGGAAGCGCCAGCTCTATATTAATTTAGAGCGCAGTGCTTGTCTCTGCACAGATTTTTTCGTTACAGTTAGTGAACTCAATCGGCAAGAAGCTGCCCAACTCGGTATCCTCAACCTAGAAAACTCCCAAACTGTCTACAGTGGTATTAACTTTTCTAAGCTAGATAGACCATCTAATCCCCAAAAAACCCGGTACCACTTAGAAATTCCCGACGGTTGGCAAACTATTGTTATGGTGGGACGCTTAGATCCGCAGAAAGCTCCTAATTATCTTATAGAAGCCTTTGCTCAAGTGCTCAAGCAATCTCCAAAAACTTTATTGTTATTAGTGGGTGAAGGGGAATTACATACCAGTCTACAAACTCAAACCCAAAAGCTTGGTATTACCAATCATGTAAGATTTTTAGGCTCCAGAGAAGATGTGCCAGAAATACTCAAAATTGCTGATATTTTTGCCCTTTCTTCCTTATGGGAAGGTTTAGGTAGAGCTATGACGGAAGCCATGCTCCTAGGAAAACCTGTAGTGGTTCCCAACATTTATGGCATCCCAGAAATTGTCCATCAACATCAAACCGGTTTGCTGTTCCCCGCAGGCGATGTGCAGCAGTTAGCAGCTCATTTAGTATACTTGCTCCAGCATCCAGAAGAAGGCCACCGCCTTGGTCAAAATGCTAAACAGTTAACCAGAAAGCTCTTTGATGCGGATTGTATGGTGCAGCAGATTGAGCAAATTTACGATAAATTACTTAGCAAAAAAGCCTCTAAGTTCTAAGTTTAGGATTGAAGCTGGCTCCAGTGCGTCCAGTCGCAATCCAAATCAAAGAACGAATAGAGTCCCGTACAATGCGTAGTTTAGACTCCCGTTGACTAACTGTTGACGGTATAGAAACAGGAGTGATAACAATCCCTCTACTACCTAGAACTAGGGTTGCGATCGCTCTAGCTCGCGCCATATGATAGTCTGAAGTAACCAGGTAAAGATGCCTGATCTCCTCAGCTCTAAAGTACTTAACCATACCAGTAAAATTCGTTACTGTATCTGTTGCAGAAAAATCAAAATGGACTCGCTGTTCTGGGATACCTGCCTTTTGAAAAATACCGCGTTTTAGAGCAGATTGGTTGCGGTTATCAGAAATCCAAATTTCCAGCTTAGGATGTAACTTGGAAAACTCGGCTGCAGATTTTATTCGTCCTGAATTACCACCTAGTACAAGGATAGCCTGAGGCTCTGGAACTTGATTAAGTGTAATAACTAACCTTATGGGGATGATACTAATCAATACCATTAATACAAGTGTAATCAGTATTATAAATGAACCCTTTAATCTCAACATTAATAGCGAGTTTATAGTACGTCTTTTTACTGGCATACCTTTATTCTTACTATTGCCTATTACCTATTCGCTTGCTAATTTTTTCAACATGGCTTTGTACATTTCTTTGATATTGGTAGACTGATTGTTCTAAATCTTGAGCCGTCGCACCAATGGAAAAATAGGGTGACTTAAATGAGCGTTGCTGTTGCTCACAGACATAAATATCCTCAGCCATAAAATCACCTGAGGCCAGAGGATCATCGGCATCCCCTGTGCCATACTTATCCCATTTTCGATTCTTAAAATAGTTCCAAGACTTCCATTCCTGTGTTATATATTTCCAGTCAGAGACAGGCATTACTTTCGTCCGAATTTCCACAATCGATTTGTCTGGGGCAACCGGAATTACGTAAAATGTAGACCAGCTTGATTCAGTTTCACTCAACCCCAGATTGGGGAATAGCATCGGCACATATGCACCAATCTTATCCTTAGGCACATGGTCAATTAATGGCAACGGCGAATTGTCCTCTATACCGTCCAGATAACCCTTCGCTAGCGGCTCATAAAAATGAAAATGATTACCGACAAATCCTGTCTGCTGCTGCCTGTGATCATACATAAATAGGGTTTCAGAATGGAGGTGAGCAAGATGATAGCCATCAATGTAGTTTTCAACAATGATTTTCCAGTTGGCGTTAATCTCGTGACGAGATCTACCCTCCACATATTCCACAAGTTTTTCTGGCTGATGGGGACCTAAATAGGGTTCAACTGGACTAAACCAATCGGCTAGGGATTCGGCATCAGCATCTGGATGGACAAAGATCATACCGCGCCAGATACCCACCGAAGCTTTATGGAGACACAGTGTTTTGAGATCAAGATTGGGAAATTGGGTTTTGCGCTCCGGTAGCGCAGTGAGTTCCCCATCAAGGTTGTAAGTCCAGTCGTGGTAAGGACAGGTGAGAAACTTCTTACGTTTACCAGAGGCTCGCAACAGTTGAGTACCTCGATGGCGACAGACATTATGGAAAGCACGCAGCTGTTGGTTCCCATCTAACAGTACTAAAATATTATTGAGTCCTGCCTGTAGAGTTAGGTAATCACCTGGATCGCTAAGATCTTCAACAAATCCAGCAAATTGCCAGGTATAGCTAAAAATGTATTGCTGCTCTTGCTCAAACCAATCTTGTGAAGTATAAGCTTCAACTGGTAAAACAGGCATTATTTTTGCGATCGCCATAATTATGTTCTCTCTTCTTATTGCTTACTTACTATTGCCCTGTGACTGAAGAAACACTCGGAAAAATCATTGCTACGCTAAAGGCAACCCAGGTTATCAGAATGAGCCAATAAAGAAAGGGATTTTCCTTGCGTGTAACTGGTTCAATAAAATAGGTCACTCCGGTGAAAAAGTCAGGGATAATCCAGTAGAGGGAAAAAACACCCCAAATCCATTGCCAATTGAGCGCAACAGCGAGATACATCAAGAGCAAGCCAACTATGGTTCGCCACTTGAATCGTGATGAACGATTGGGAGGAACAGGATCACCATTATTCTTTGGCCATTTGATATTTTTAAGCGCCATAGCATCAATCCTTTGAGAATATTGATAAGTAAATACCTCAGGGTACAAGACCCTTCATCAACGTTCTATAGACAAAGGCAGCAGCATCTTTGCGAGCAATATCCCCCGTTTGCACCGACAACCAAGCTGCCCAAATCAAGGCATCAATAGTTGCCGTCACCCAGGTATTAGGAATATCTAAGGCAATAACTCGATCCTGTTTGAGCCTTGTTACAAACTCATCTAACTCTCCCATTTGTCGAGTATAGGCAGCACTAACCTCCAGATCAGTGTAAGCAGATGACTCTGAAACCAAGAAGTGAAAGCGATCGCCGAGGGGAACCACTCCTTCCAAAAAAGCCAAGAGTGTTGCTTCGGAAGCAAGATTGTGACGACCTACACGCGCCGTCACCTGGTCAATCGCTTCAATAGCTTCAAGTGCCAGTTCACGCACCAATGCATCACGGGATGGGAAGTACCGATATAAGGTAGCTCGCCCGACTCCAGCCTGAGATGCGATATCGCTGAGTGAAGCCCCTGGATTATTTGCTAGCACTGCAACTGCTGAGTGCAACAGTGCTTGTTTAGATGAATTTTTTGGGGAATTATTCATGAGACAATTATATCTCATGTAAAACAATTTTGTCTCGTATGATTAAAGAAGGAAGAGTTTGCCGGAGTCATTAGTACAAAGGACTAATGACCAATGACACTTGACAAATGACATTTGCGTTCGCAAAGCAGAACGAAGTTCAGCATGGTGAGCGAAGCAAAGCGGCGGGGGGACATTTCCTCCAACCCGTTGAAGGAGTTGGCTTCCCCGTCACTTTTTGTGACTTTGTGGTGAATTCTCTTCATGCTCTAACCTTCCACACTCAGCTCAATAAAAATTACTGCCTATTGCAATGAAGATTTACCTTTGAGCTGTTCCCCCAACTCCTGCCGTAAGCGATACACAATGGTATTTGGCTCTACTTGATTGAGAATGTCTTGAATTACTGTACTTGGTCCGAGTGGTCCCCAACTACAGCCTTGTTCGAGATAAACCTGCGCTGCCTGTCCAATTGCATAAGCTCCATAACCAGCAATCCCAGCTTGGGTAATAGCTGTCCCCGCATAGGCTGTCAAACCTGCGGAACCCTCAACAGTGCTAGCAACTCCCGAGGCACTCTTCCCCAATCCTAACAACATACTACTAGCCAACTCACCTAAAAGTAAGCCTCCAGAACTAGCAACAATCTTCTTCCACAAGTTCCCTGCTTGATAACCAGTCATCGGTAAACCATACAGCTGAGATAGAGAGCGAATTAGCGCCAAATCTGCGATCGCACCTCCCAAGACATCTAAAATACCAATAGGATTAAGGGCAACTGCCAACGCCTTATATTTAGTAAAGCGCCAGATTAACTCTTCAGCTTCAGTTTTCCTCAAATCAAGGGTTTTTTTGGCAATGCTAGCTTCCGCATCCCTAGCTTGAAATAAAGCATTGAGAGCTAACAGAGAGCGTCCCTCCCGATTGAGGATGCTCAAGATTTTCTGCTTGAGTTCATATACTTGAGGTGGTGGGTTCTCCCATTCATAAGTTACTTTACCATCAGGCCACTCAACTCGAACTTCCAGAGGAGACGGTTCTGCTGCTACCATCACAATCTCTTGTGTGGATAACATCTGTTGCAGACTATAGTCTCTAAAACTACCCGTGCCTAGTTGTTGCAGTTGTCGATAAATTGCCTCCCGGTCCTGCTCTGGATAGAGGTCAATTTTATTAAACACTAAAAGCAGGGGTTTTTGGGCTTGCCGCAGTTCACATAGTGCCTGATATTCGTTACGGGTAATGTCACCAGCAACAACAAATAAAATTAAGTCTGCTTGGGAAGCTACCTCCCTTGCCATCTGTGCTCTTGCTTCTCCTTGAATTTCGTCTAATCCCGGTGTATCAATTAACTCCACTTGCACTTTACTAGTGGCGCTCGGAGTCCAGCGTACAGATTTTGGCCATTGGGTAACACCATGCAGGGGACCAGTTTGCAGCACTTTTTGTCCCACCAGGGCATTAACAACTGCCGATTTACCGCGACTTACTAAGCCAAAAGCAGCAATGCGAATTACTCCTTGATCTAGCTTATCAAGGCTAGACTTTAAAACCTCCAAATCATTGCGCACCGCTGCTTGCAGTTCCACTTCCGGAGGGTGATTTTGGTGACGGCGAGAGTTAGCATACCAGGATAGTGCTTGCCGCAAACAAGCACGGGTGCGATTGAAGTGGCTTTCCTGCTGTTTGTTACGCTCTAGGTTAGATTGGGAGAATTGGGAGTGACTCAAGGTTAAATTATCAAGAACTGGCTACAGATCTATTTTCTACTGGGGAGATTATCGGGGTCTAGTCCCATTCCTTTTGCAGGCTTTTTGAAGTAATAAATAATGATTAATAAATAAGAGTTTGGAGGATTGGAGTTTAATGGGAGTCAGTTACACAAGCATTAGCTTCTTAATCAGATTGATCTGAGTCGGACTGATTTTGGTCATCGTCTGACTCGCATGAGTCAGATTCAATTTGGTCACCCAAGTTTTTTACCTTCTCCTCTAGTTCCTTTTCTCTTTGTTTCAATTCTTCTTCCAACTTTTCAATTCGTTCGCGACGCGCTTCCATTTCTAGACGTTGGCGGGTTAAGTTTTGGCTTTGCAAGGTTAGATCTTGCCGCCATTGTTCAGTGCGCTCAGCTTCTTCCTTTAAGAAGGTTGGACTAACACCAGTGCTTAAGTATTGTTCTACAAAATTTAACACCCAGTCTTTGGCAGGTTGGATATTGAGGATCTCTTGGTTTTCAGAAATATCTACTAAAACCAACAAACCTTCGTTTGCTGCAATTGGGTTGTTGGCAATAGCAGAGTTAATCGCATCCTGCTCTGGTAACAGGGAGGGTAGTTCAGTAAGTGGAACATTTTCTGGGTCAATTAATTCCCAGCAAGTCTCAGATATTTGGCGAGCCAGCAATCTCAGTTCCAATTCACCAGCATTCTTATTTTTTTTTACTTGAGCCAGGTTTAGCATTGCCTGTCAGTTTTTTGGGTTTGTTAGTGGCTAGAAGCTCCTCAAGGATTTTTGGCAAGTCGATTAAGGCGACTTCTCAAAATTTCCTCTTGCTTTTGGGCTTCAGCTAAAGCCTTTTTCGCCCTCTGCACCACAGCATCCGGGGCTTTGCTGACAAAATTAGGATTGCCTAGACGTCCAGTGAGGGATTTGACTTCTGCTTCTACTTTGCCCAAGTTGTTTTCTAGCTTAGTGCGCAAAGCGTCCACATCGACAACACCGGCAAGGGGTATGAGGATCTCAACAGTACCAAAAACACCTGCCATCGTTGTCTTAAGTTCATTCTCCAGCACTGGGGTGATGGTTAATGTGTCCACTTTAGCTAAATCTTGAATGTAGGACTTCCCAAACTCAAGGATTTGACGTTCGCTATGGTTACCAGTTTGTAGGATAACCGGCACTTTCACCCCCTGTTTGACATCAGCGTCAGCCCTGAGGTTACGGATAGTACGGATTGTACCAATCAATAGCTCAAACTGTTGCTCTAGTTCTTGGTTAATCAGGGAGGATGAGTCACTAGCATTTTCTGGTTCACTGTTGTCAAGGCTGGAGGTAAATACTTCTGGATAGGGTTGCACTGCCAGAAACTGCCCAGATGCTTGGGTTAGGGTATGCCAAATTTCTTCGGTGATATGGGGCATAAAAGGATGGAGCAGTTTGAGGGTTCCTTCCAGTACGTAGGCAAGAGTTTGCTGGGCTAATTGCCGGGAAGGATTGGTTGCTTCCTCCCATAACCGGGATTTCACTAGTTCAATATACCAGTCACAAAAGTCACCCCAGATAAATTCGTAGAGTCCTTTGGCAGCTTCTCCTAAACCATCAGCATCTAGATAATCCCTAGTTTGTCCTATCACTTGCTGCAAGCGAGAGAGAATCCAGCGATCGCTTAATTCTAATTTTTCCAGATTATCTAGGGGGGAACCCAGCTGTTGGGGAGTCTTGCCATCTAAATTGAGCATGACAAACCGGGCGGCATTCCACAGCTTATTGGCAAAATTGCGGGCTGCTTCTACTGAGGAGGATTCATCGGTTTTACGGTTATACTCCAAGCGGATATCTTGACCAGCTCCTGCCACTTCCTTAATCAGGCTATACCTTAGGGCATCAGTACCATATTTATCGATCAGTAACAGCGGGTCAATGCCATTACCAGCAGTTTTGGACATCTTTTTACCATTTTCATCAAGTACTAAGCCGTGGATGTAGACGGATTTAAAGGGTATCTGACCAGTGAAATGTCCTGCCATCATCGTCATTCGGGCAACCCAAAAGAAAATGATATCAAAACCTGTGACTAGGGTGGCATTGGGATAATAAGTTTTCAGGTCTACTGTTTCTTGAGGCCAACCCATAGTGGAGAAGGGCCACAAGCCAGAAGAAAACCAGGTATCGAGGACATCAGTGTCTTGTTGTAGCTTGATATTTTCGCCAAATTGTGCAATAGCTTTTTGTTTTGCTTCTTCCTGATTATGAGCAACAATAAATGGGGTTGCTGCGGTGATTTCCCCATTAGTTTCACTGATTACATACCAAGCAGGAATTTGATGTCCCCACCACAATTGGCGGGAGATACACCAGTCTTTGAGCTTTACCAGCCAATCCCGGTAGACTTTACGCCAGCGTTCTGGGATAAACTTTGGAGAGTGCTGCTGGTCGAGGGAATTGAGAGCAGGGTCAGCTAAAGGGCGAATTTTGACAAACCATTGGGTGGAGAGGAGGGGTTCGATGGGCACTTTGCCGCGATCGCTATAGGGTACAGTATGTTTGTAATCCTCGACCTTTACTAGGACACCATCAGCTTCTAGCTGTTTTACCAGTTTCTTCCTGGCTTCAAATCGGTCTTGCCCTTGAAAGGCACCAGCATTTTCATTGAGAGTGCCATTCTTGTTCATGATATTGATAAATGGCAAATTGTGGCGCTGTCCCATCTCAAAATCATTGGGATCATGAGCCGGGGTAACTTTCACACAACCTGTGCCAAACTCCGGATCCACCAACTCATCAGCAAAAATTGGAATTTCCCGCCCTGAAATTGGTAATGTTACGGTTTTGCCAATCAAATTCTGGTAACGTTTATCAGTAGGGTTTACTGCTACTCCTGTATCCCCTAACATAGTTTCTGGTCGAGTTGTCGCCACTTCCACATAACCACTGCCATCGGTGAGGGGATAACGAATGTGCCACAAATGCCCTTCTACTTCCTTATTTTCCACCTCCAAATCCGAGACAGCAGATTCAGAAGCTGGGCACCAATTTACCATATACTCACCTCGGTAAATTAGTCCTTCCTCATAAAGTCGGACAAAGGCTTCTCTGACTGCCTGCGATAAGCCTTCATCTAGGGTAAACCTCTCCCGTGACCAATCAACTGAGACACCCAAGCGTCGTAGTTGATTAACTATATTGCCTTTGGATTGAGCCTTCCACTGCCAAGCTCTTGCGAGAAACTTCTCCCGCCCCAAGTCAAAGCGAGTTTTACCTTCTGCCGTCAGCTGCTTTTCCAGCATGGTATGTACAGCAATGCTGGCGTGGTCAGTTCCTGGTAACCACAGGGTATTGCAACCTTTCATACGGTGGTAGCGTACCAGGGTGTCAATTAAGGCAGCCTCGAAGGCGTGACCCATGTGCAAGCTACCAGTAACATTAGGTGGAGGTATAACAATGCTGTAAGGTGCACCACTGTGATTAGGGTCAGCTTTAAAGACTTGTTCTTCTTCCCAAGACTTTTGCCACCTAGCTTCAGTTGTGGTGGCGTCGTATTTAGTTGGCAAGGCAGAGGTGGTTGCAATCATGCAAGAGATATTAAATCAGGATTAGTTTACCTAAATAAATTTTGCCATAGTGTAGGAGTGGGTATTTAGGACTATTCTAAAAATCCTCGGAGTAAGTACTAGACATTTGTATTCTTCTGTATACTGCCTCCTCTACAGTGCTTAATTACTACATCCTTATTCATTCGCTCGCTTTACTCAACCCTCCGGAATATTGAAACGATAGTTTTATTGAATATTGCTGTAATCTACCCCTTGAGTTGTATCTCTACCGTATAGCTTTGTAGTAAGACCAGTTATATTTTCTAGAGTTTTCCTTACTTGTGCTGAAGTAATGGTATTTAGGGGTACACCTAACTGCTTTGTTATTCCTGCTGCTACTCCCACTCCTTGTCCTTGGTAAATGTTCACTGTCTGGATACGCCCTACCGATACTGCCATGCCTACATAGCCAGAAGAGCGACCAACAATTGCTAAATTGTTCACATCTCTTGCCAAAGTATTTTCTATACCAAAATTATAGATGGGAATCGGTGGTATTCTAATTGACAAACCATTCACTCCCCCTCTTAAATCAAAATTGTAAGAGAAACTGCCGATTGAATTTTCGGGTGTTGTCCCTCCTTTGAGGATTTCTTGTCCTGTTAAAGGATTGATAACATCTCTAATACTCAATGTATGTCTGATATAAATTTCTTGCGGAATAATTACTTTAACATCTTCTTTACCCGAAAGTCCACGTAGCCAAGCCTCAAATGCTACTAGCTCCTCCTTCATTTCCTCAGTTGGACTGCGACCATTCTCTTCTATCTCAAGCAGCTGGTTGACTTGGTACTTAAAAAGGAGACCATTCCAGGATAAAGAATTATCTGGTAATAGGCAAATATTGCTTCTGTCTAAAAAGAATCCTTCCAAACTAAAAGTCAGATGACGATGGAGTTGGTAGGCTGCACCAAAAGCTATACTTTTGTGATAATAACCATCGGCTGATGAGTGGTAAAGAGGAACTCTAAAATTACTAAGCCAGAATCTTGCTCCTTCTGCATCTTCATTGTCTTTAATAGTAGTCTCTATTTGCTTCATCAAGTTACTATTAGAGAAGATTTTCTGTTCTATTGCTCTTAATTCAGAGATAGTCAGACCAGTAATTAGGGGCACAATGGAAACTGACAAAGTTTCATTAGCTAGTTCAGGACTTTGGGATTCATAACCCCGATAATAAGCTAAACCGGCTTTTCGAGCTAGTTCGGCATCTTGAGTAGCGTCAATGTAGGAATTTGCTTGCAGGCGAACATTACTGTCTTTAACATCAACATATTGGATAATTTGATTTTCTATGTGGGGAATAAGGGAAGATTCGTGAATAATACTCACTCCCGCTTCTGCTAACATTTCTTGCATAGCTTGCTCAGCTCTGTCAGCTGCTAAGCAAGAGACTACAACATTAGCTCTTTTTAAAAAATCACGAAAACATTGGGCAACTGGTTGGTTGGACCAATTAGTTTTATCATAATCGAGAAAAGCCAAGCCTCCCCGCGTTAATAAACCTCCCAATGGTTCATTAGCTGTATTAGAGCGTACTAAGGCAACTTTACCCTCATCACCTAAAGTTTTCTTCGCCCAAATAGCCGCACATATTCCTTGTAGTTCATCTCCATACACTACTACATCAAAGTTTTTCGTTATTATAGGTTCTGGAGATTGGTTATTAAGGTTATTTGTGTTTGTATTAGAATCTTGTTGTAAATTGATAATAGTTTGGAATAGTTGTCCAAAGGAATCAGTAGTACTACCAATCGTTAAAGCTATTAAACCAACCAGGATAAATCCTAAAATCTTGAAATTATAGGTCATATAATTAGGTGTTATGTGTTAGGTGTTAGGTAATGGAATTGTTGAGTTATTTTTTAAGGAAAGCGAGCAACTGGAATTCAGGCAAGTGAGCAACTCGAATAAATGAAAGCGAGCAGGATGCTCGCACTACTTTCTTTGCCAAAATGGGATATTTCATATGCGATCGCACTAAATTTGGCTTTGTTATGCTGGAACAGGTGATCCAAGACAGATTTGTTTCCATTAGGGGCAACTTACCATTGTTTGACGGCTAGATAACCCAGTTAATCCTAGTACAACTCAACCCTGATGAAGCGACATGCGCTTGTAGTCGGTATTAACCAGTATCCTTTTTTATCAGATCTGAAGACTCCTGCGGCTGATGCAGAAGCGATCGCTCAACTCATGGAAACTTATGGTGATTGTAACTGTTCAGGGGGGTAAGAAAGAGAAGGGGTAGAGGGAAAATATTTGTTGCCGAGTGGAAAAAGAAGAATGCTCTCAGGTAAACTCCGGGAATGGAAAAACAACAGCTACTGGCGGAGATAGAAATAGAAGCTGACGACTGGGAGCGGACACCAGAAACGGTCAGAAGCTCAGTAGTGAAATTAGTAGAGATACCCCCAATCAAGCTCTACATAGGGCTTGCTTTTTCTGTTCAAGACTGACATTAACTGGTGGTCTCCCTAAGGGAGGTCCACTCATTCTAATTCCTCTCTTTTTACAGAATGCTCGGTTGAGCGGGTGCGATAAATTTGCTCTACATGGACTGATTCTGGATAGAATCCTGTGTAAATTTTATAGGCTTCTATTTGAGCTTGTAAATCCATTGATTTGACCCTGGCTTTTTTCTTTTGTTACATTTTCTTCATTGTCTTTTTTTGATTCATATTCTTTTTTTTTAATGTCTCTTCTACCATTTTTTGATTCACTTTGTTGACAAGAGTTGCTGTTATTTTTGATCTGAATCTTACCAATAGTGAGGCATCAAATGGTGCTTCTTTACTATAACTTCTTTGGCCTATAAAGTATTGTAGATATGTTTTTTTTTATCTGTTCTACTGTCTCTCTATCGCTTATTCCTAATTTCTCTTTGATCATTAATGCCCCCAATGCCATTCCTTTTTGGTAGGGCTGGTGCCCCCATATCTTCAGCAAAATTCAAGGCATATTCTTCTTCAAATTCAGACCATGGTACCAGCGACGCCATTACTACCCATCTGTTATCATGTGATAACTTTTCCAACAAGGGAAACTCAAAATCTTCCGGTGAGCTAGGGGTTGATTCAACTTTTCGGTACATTTTCCCGTCAGGGTGGTGCAAGGATTTTGAGTCATTTTATCAGAAAACCTTGGACGTGTTTGGCTTGCTGCATGATTGAAAGCCCTGTCTGGCATCGCTTCCACACTCATGCAGCAAACCCTATTTAAATATCGCTTTGCTATAACGAATTCCCGGAAATCTGATAAAATTCTTCTCCCTGATCATCGACTACAGCAGCATAGAATTAAAAAATGCGATCAGCTACGCTGGTGCCGTAAGCGATCGCCTTATATCTTTAATAATTATTTACAATGCAAATAGATAATCTATCACTAACTTAAATATGGCGCGTCAACGTTCCAAATCTGACCTACCCAGCAAAATCTGTCCTGTGTGTGAACGTCCCTTCAGTTGGCGCAAAAAATGGTCAGACTGTTGGGAGGAAGTCAAGTATTGTTCACAACGCTGCCGCCGACGGAAATCAGAAGCAGGTATGATTGGCTTTGTCTTAGAACCGAAAAATTTCTCCTGAAGCGAAAAAACTGATGTCAGCAAATCAACTACAACCTAAACTGATTATCCACGGTGGTGCTGGTAGTTCCCTTCAAAGTAAAGGGGGAGTTCAAGCAGTGCGCCAGTCACTCAATAAAATCGTTGCAGAAGTTTATGCTTTATTGTTAGCTGGAGGCAAAGCTAGTGAAGCTGTGGTAAAAGGTTGTCAACTACTGGAGGATGAACCCCGTTTTAATGCTGGTACAGGTTCAGTGCTGCAATCAGATGGACAAATCCGTATGAGTGCTTCTTTAATGGATGGTGAGTCTCAGCGATTCAGCGGTGTGATCAATGTCTCCCGTCTGAAAAATCCCATTAATTTAGCTAAGGAGCTGCAAAAGTCCGATGATCGTGTACTGTCTGATTATGGGGCAGCGGAACTGCTAAGAGAACTCAATACCCCAGTTTACAACCCTCTAACTGACCTGCGGTTGCGGGAGTGGAGCTACGAGAGACGAAGCAATTTTCAGAAGGATATGGCAGGAGTTGTGGCAGAGGGGGAAGTAATTGAGGAATCCAACAGCGGACGAGGCACAATTGGTGTGGTTGCCCTAGATAGTCAGGGATGTTTGGCAGCAGCCACCTCGACTGGAGGCAAAGGCTTTGAACGGATTGGTCGTGTTAGTGATTCAGCAATGCCAGCAGGAAACTATGCTACCAGTAAAGCGGCAGTTAGTTGTACTGGTATCGGAGAAGACATTATTGATGAGTGTCTAGCAGCAAGAATTGTGGTAAGGGTTACAGATGGTTTATCTCTAGCTGAGGCTATGCAGCTCTCATTTACAGAAGCTAAGAAGCGTCAGCGAGATTTAGGTGCGATCGCTATTGATGCTACAGGTGCGATCGTTTGGGGAAAAACCTGTGATATCTTGCTTGCTGCTTATCACAATGGTGAGCACATGGGAGATACACTCGACTGGACGGAAGAGGAGCTCACGGGCTTTGCCCAGTAGACTCTTCACAAGGCGAAAGCCTTGTAAGGCTTCAGGATAGGAGGCAGAAGGAAAAAGTCCTTCATCCTTCTTAGATTTATCTGGGTCTGAATCAAAAACCTTTATTAGAATGTGTGAAACTTCTGCCCTCTGCCTCCTGCCTTCTGCCTTCTTCTAAAATCCTTGCAAGAGTAGAGTTAACACTGAATTTTTGGAGAAATCTCCAAAAAATTCAAGCGCAAAATCTGCCCCGACAATTGCCGATTCTTGAGTCAGAGGAAACATCACAATGGAACGTCGTAAATTTTTAGGATGGGTTGGAGTTGGTGTGTTGGCAAGTTCCCTGCCAGTAGCAATTGCAGCCTGTAATTCTTCTAGTACAGATGAATTAGTGAATGGTGAGCAAGCAACTGATGAATCAAGTCCAGAGGTTGCTGAGTCCCCTGTGCGAGAAGACGGATTTCAATCTTTTGGCACAACGGAAGAACTGGATGAAAAAGTCACAATTCTGGACAAGAAAGCTGGCGTTTTGTTAGTGCGTAATACAGAAAATAAGCAAATCTCTGCCCTAAATCCCAAGTGTCCCCATCAGGGTTGTATTGTTGAGTGGGATGCAGATGAAAAATCTCTCGCCTGTCCCTGTCATGGTTCTAAGTTTGATGCCGATGGCGAATTACTTGAAGGGCCTGCCACTAAAGCTTTGACAAGTTATGAAGTCAAAGAAGAAGACAAGTTAGTCTTGGTAAAGTTGAGCTAGCACAATATTAATGATTAGCTGTTGGCTAAGGGAAAAAAGGAGAGGCAAAAACTTTAACCCTTAGCCTTTAATTTTTACTTACAAACAATATTCTTATTATTTATACAACTAGGCTTAATAAAAGTAAATTTATCTACTCTTCACAAAAGACAATATACTTCTTCATCAAAAAATCATAAAAATGACCTTGAAATAGCATTAATCTCTTAATAGACATCAACATCAGTGAATGCTTTTTGTATTCAGTAAAACTAATGCAGCAAATCTACACAAGCTGCAACTTTGCGCAATGGTTCTTTGAGAGAGTATGCTCTAGAGAATATGTCATAAGGAATAGAATATAGAAACAAAAATTTACAAATACGCCATAAAAAATAATTGCTTGGTTATTTGTGAAGAACTCTTATAGACAAGATGACCAGTTTTGGTTGGAGTGACTTCAGTTAAGAGCTCCTGATTTCTACGTACTTAGTATGGAAAATTACTTGCTTACCGATCACTTCCCGAAGACTTTTTTCATGAAAGCCTTACGCCAAAAGTCTTTGCTTTGTGATAAAATTTATTTATGTATTTTTATCTAAAATAGTAAAAAATACTATTTCAGTGTTTTTACTGATTACATTTTCGTACAAAAAAAAGTATTCTCTTACAAGAACCAAAAGAAATAATTTGACAAAACCCACAATTGGGAAGAGTGCAGACTTTTGTGTCTACTGTAGGCTTGAATTGCCGATTTTCAGGGAAGCAGCACCAGCTGCTATAAAACTCAATGGAGTAAATTATGAGTCTGACTAAATTTCAAGAAGTGAATAATAGTACTTCTGTATTAAACCATGTTGGTCCAGCAAATATACCCGTATCGATTCATGATGGAACTGTTGTTCATCTTCAGGAACACTACTTCAATACAAATCACGGTGAATTTGTTGTTGCAGTTAAAGGGGACATTGAAAAAGCTCAATATCCACTAGTACGCATACAATCGGTATGTGTACATGCGCATATTTTTGGCTCACTTTTATGTGATTGCGCATGGCAGTTGGAGGAATCTAAACGTTTGATTGCCAATTCATCAGAAGGAATGATCATCTTTGCCCTCGATCATCATGGCAAAGGTATAGGATTGATGAATCACTTCCGGATCTATACTGAAGGTCAACAAAAAGGTTACGATTTAGTGATTGAGGCCTACGAAAAATTAGGGTTTAAAGAAGATTACCGCCATTATGAAGGAGTTGCAGCTATATTAAGTTGGTTCAAAGTAGATAAATTAAATTTATTGACCAACAGTCCAAGAAAGATAAAACTGCTTGAATCTTATGGCCTAAAGGTTAAACATTCCTCTCTTGAAGCGATTCCTGATTCCTACAATATAGATGAGTTGACTGTTAAGCAAGAGAAACTAGGGCATATGATTTCCTCTGCGGCTAAGTCACAGAATCACCATACCCAAACAAGGCTAACAGCTTAAAGCCAAATATTTTTTCCAATATTGTTTGTGTCGTTACAAATTACCCTCTAACTCTGAGGGTAATTGTTGTTTATAATGTGTTAAGTAATATCTATTACCTAAAGATTTGCTATAAATAATCTAGTATGGATAAGCAGTTGTAATACTTTCTCTATAAAACTTTCTTATCCATCTTCAAGAACACAAAGGCACTCAAGATGAAATCACAACTTCTTGGCCAGCAAGCCGCAAGGTTCAATGAGCTTTATCAGACTCATATAGCTACTGCTCCTGAAGATTCATTGAATGATCTAACTTGTATGGCTGCCCATATCTGTGGAACTCCTATCGCCTTAGTGAGCTTTATCGAGAACAACCAGATGTGCTCTAAGGCACAGGTAGGTTTGGATGTCACAGAAATTGCTAGTGTTCTTGAGTTGTGTTCTGTAGCTACTCCAAAAGATGAGCTTATTGTTGTGCCTGATATTAGGATTGATGAACGATTTAGCAATAGCTCAGTGGTTACCTCACATCCGTACATACGGTTTTATACTGGTTTACCCTTGATTACACCCCAAGGACAGATTTTAGGAATTCTTTGTGTAATTGATTATATCCCTAGAGAGCTAAGCCAGAAACAGATGAAGATGTTACTGGCTTTGACCCGTCAAGTAATTAATCAACTTGAGCAACAGCAAAGCCTATATAATCTCACAAATATCATATATGAAGACAAGCAAACACAACAAAAACTACAACAAAGTCAAACTCGTTTAAGGTTACTCAACAGCATATCGACCAAAATCACTGCAGGGATGTCGGTTGCTCAAGTTATTGAACACACAATTAAACAAATTAGCGAGCATTTTAAGAGCTTGAGGATAGTTTACTCAACTATTGATGAGAAAAATATCACTGTCCTTCATTCCCTACAACCTTCAGGAATGCCACCCCTAGACAAAATAATCCCCTTACCTGATCTACCAGGATTTGTTAATCCCCTACGTAATTATCAACCATTGGTTACTAACAATGTAGCTAAGGCTCCTTGGTTAGAACCCTTAAATGAAGTATTTTTGTCTTTTGGTATCGCCGCAATGCTCAATGTACCATTGCATCACTCAGACAAATTAGTAGGTCTAATTTGCTGTGACTCACCTGAACCCCGCCAATGGAGTGAGCATGAGATTGCTACTATCAGCGAGATTGCAGAATATCTCTCCTTTGCCCTTAAAGAGGCTCATGCTCAACAACAGCGTTCTCAAGCAGAAGCAGCACTGAGGCAGCAACACCAGCGGGAGCGTCTATTAAGCAAAATTACTCAACAGATTCGCAGCTCCCTTAACTTAGGGGAAATTCTCCACACCACTGTCACAGAAGTCCGGCATTTTTTCCAGGCAGAGCGGGTGGTAATCTACCACTGTGAGCCGGATGGAGATTGTGTAACTATTGCTCAGTCAGCGGAATCGGATTGGCTCTCTCCTCTAGATAAACAGCTCAGCAATTCTTGGCTTGATCAACAGACAAAATTTGCTCGACAGGGTAATACTTATGTGATTAACGATATCGAGCAGATAGAGCTTCGTGTCGAACTCCGCAAGTTTTTAGAGCAACAACAAGTACAAGCCGGTTTAATCATTCCCATTATGGAAAAAAATCAATTGTTGGGGATGCTTGCTATTTATCAATGCTCTCAACCTCGTTTCTGGCAACTAGAGGAAATGGAGTTGTTAGAACAATTAGCAACCCAGGTAGCGATCGCTATCCAACAAGGTAAACTCTACCAACAGGTACAGCAGCTCAACCGTGAGCTTGAGCACAAAGTACAAAAACGCACAACTCAACTGCAACAAGCTGTGGACTTGGAAGCAACTCTTAAACGAATTACTGACAAAGTTCGCGATAGTCTTGATGAGACTCAGATTTTACAAACAGCAGTCGAGCAATTAGCTCTAGCTCTTGGGATAGACTGTTGTCGTGCTTTAGTGTATCCCTTCGAGCAAGATAGTTCCGCAATTTGTTACGAACATATCAGTTCTGTGGCTACCTTTCCACAAATAGTAGAACCTATTGCCGAGTTTCCCGAGATTTACCAGCAACTACTCCAGCAGCAGTACTTCCAATGCTGTTTCCTGACTTCTTCTAAAGTACAGCTTCAGGAGACTATTTTAGTCTGTTCGATTATTGACGAGCAAGGAGTGTTAGGGGAGTTGAGATTAATTGCTTCGCCTAACCACTACTTTCAAGAGTTGGAAATTCGTCTAGTACGACAGGTAGCCAACCAATGTGCCATCGCTCTGCGCCAAGCTCGCCTATATCAAGCAGCGCAAAAACAAACTGAGGAATTAGAAAGACTCAATCATCTCAAAGACGATTTTCTTAGTACTGTCTCCCATGAATTACGCTCGCCGATGACTAACATCAAAATGGCGCTTAAAATGTTGGCAATGAGCTTTAAGCCTCTGGATTTAGGTGATGCTGAAGAGAAAATCCAGCGCTACTTGGGAATTCTAGGCGATGAATCCAAACGAGAGCTAGTCCTGATTAATAATTTGTTAGATCTCTCTCGTCTAGAAGCAGGGAGTGAATCGTTGGAGCTAAGTACTATTAACTTAAAATCCTGGCTCCCTAAAATTATTGAACCGTTTGTGGCTCGCGCTCACAATCAGCAACAATGCTTGGAGGTGGAGCTACCGACTCAACTGCCGCTTTTAAAGAGTGACAAACATGTGCTAGAGCGTATCTTAAGCGAACTGCTCAATAATGCTTGTAAATATACACCAGCTGGAGAAAAAATTACTGTCTCAGCACGAGTAACACAGACAAAAATGCAATTGCAGGTGAGCAATTCTGGGGTGGAAATTGCTGCTGAGGAAATATCTCACATCTTCGAGAAATTTTATCGCATACCCCACCATGACCCTTGGAAACATGGTGGTACAGGTTTGGGATTAGCGCTGGTGAAGAAGTTGGTGGAGCATTTGGGAGGCACAATCAAGGCAGAAAGTCTTACTGCTCAAACCAGCTTTAGTGTCCAACTTCTCCTGACTTGATGATGATTAATGGAAAGCCCCTGAGGGGCGCGGCGGCACCCGCTATGAATGAAAAAACAAGCCAAATCTTCTTCCCTTCTGGTTCCTGACTCCTGACTCGGAGTTTCTTCAGAGTCCCAAGGGAAAATTGAAGAACTTTGTTTGTAAATTCAGTATTTTTACTGATAGTATGTTGTATATAGAGCAGTAGTAACTTTGACCATAATTCAAAAAAATAATTTTACAAGAGCCAATATTTGGTTCAAGGTAGACAGTAGAGTCTGCTAAAAGCTAAAGTTCTAGGCTTTAATTTCTTAGTTGAGCTGACTAAGAAGATTTGATGAGGTAAGCATCTATTGACAAATGACTAGTAATATGAAATGTTAATAGATTTTCTATAAATCATTCTAGAAGGGTCAATAAGCGGCAGACCCTACTTCTAGTATTCATTTAACAATTTCATATAACTTAGGTTAGTACTACAGCCAAAGAGCCAACTTATAAGTTCAAATACATCTAGTTTGCATCAACCTGCAATCATCAGTTTCTCTTGGAATTAGTCGAATTGGGCATCTTCCCCGTAAACCTTTGCTTGTCAAAAATAGGCAAGTTACATGTAAAGCACCTTACCAAATTGACTTTTTGGATGCCATATTTGAAATAGCCCCCCAAACAAGGTTGACTAGGAGGAGTGAGTCAATATGCCAAACTCTACCAGCTCAAATGTAGATCTTTTTTCTAATGAAATTTAAATGACAACACTGCTACCTGGTGAAGAAGCCGCAAGACTAAATGCACTTTGCCAGTATCAGATCATTGACACTGTTCCTGAGCAAAGATTTGACACTCTTGTCCAATTAGCTGCCAAGATTTGTGAAACTCCTATTGCCTTGATTGGCTTTATTGATGCCAACCGTCTATGGTTCAAGGCAAAAATAGGATGGGATATCAATGAAATACCGCGTGATCTTGGACTTTGCTCATTGGTTATTAAAGAGTGCGATGTTGTAATTATTTCTGATACGAAGACTGATGAAAGATTGAGCCGCAGTTCAGTAGTTACCTTAGATCCCCAGATCCGTTTCTACGCTGGTGTACCTCTAATTACACCCCAGGGGCAGCTCTTAGGAACTCTGTGTGTAATTGATCATACTCCTAGAGAGCTCAGCTGTAAACAGCTAGAGATGTTGCGCACCTTGAGCTTTCAGGTGATGGCACAACTTGAGCAACGGCGGGATATAGTTACCATGGCAAATGCTATCGAGCAAGGCAAGCAAACAGAGCAAAAACTGCAAGAGAGTCAAATTCGCTTGAAGTTACTCAACAGCATATCCACTAGCATCACTGCAGGGATGTCCGTTGAGCAAGTTATAGAACAAACAGTCCAACAAATTAGTGAATATTTCACCACGCTGCGAGTAGCTTACTTAACTATTGATGATGACAAAATTACTCTAATTCATTCTATCGATCCGCCAGAGATGCTGCCACTTAGAAGGAAATTGGTTCTGTCTGGCGCGCCAGAATATCTCAATGCCTTGCACAGTAAAAAGCCAGTCATTATTGAGGATATTGCTCAAGAAACTTACTTGACATCCTTAGCTGATACCTTCTTGAATCTTGGGAACCGAGCCATGTTGGATGTGCCATTGCGGCATTCAGAAAAATTGGTAGGTTTGCTATGCTTCGACTCCCCTAAACCCCACCAATGGAGCGAGCATGAGATTGCTACTCTCACACAAGTAGCAGAATACCTCTCGTTTGCCCTCAAAGAAGCCCAAGCCAAAACTGCACTACGACAACAGCACCAGCGAGAGTGTCTGTTACGGAACATGACTCAACAGATTCGTCGCTCCCTGGATCTAGAGGATATTCTCGACACTACTGTCAGCAAAATTCGACATGTTTTCCAAGCAGAGCGCGTGGTGGTTCACTGTTATCGGCAGGGAAGAAATGGTATACCTATTGCTCAATCAGCTCAGCCTGCTTGGGATTCATCTGTACATATGAGGATGGAGCGATATTGGATTGAAAAAGGGGAAAAATTGTCTCAACAAGGAAATATTGTTGCTATTGATAACATTGAGCAGGTAGAGCTTCCCCTTAAATTCCGCCAGTTTTTAGCTCAACAACAAGTACAAGCTGGGTTATTTATTCCCATCATAGAAGCACAGCAGCTCTTGGGGATACTCGCTATCTACCAATGCTCCCAACCCCGCCACTGGCAAACTTGGGAAATAGATTTGTTAGAACAACTAGTTATACAAGTAGCAATTGCCATCCAACAAGGTCAACTTTATGAACAGGTGCAGCAGCTTAACAGTAACCTGGAGCAGAAGGTAGAAAAACGCACTGCTCAACTACAACAGGCTCTGGACTTAGAAGCAACCCTCAAACGAATTAGTGACCAAGTTCGGGATAGTCTCGATGAGACTCAAATTTTACAAACAGCAGTGGAGCAATTAGCTCTAGCTCTCAGGGTAGATTGCTGTCGTGCTTTGGTGTATCCCTCTAAACAAGATAGTTCCATTATTTGTTACGAGCAGATCAATTGTGCTACTACCTCTACAGCTAAAGTAGAACCCATCACTGATTTTCCCGAAATTTACCAGCAACTACTCCAGCACCAGTACTTCCAATGTTGTTTCCTGAGTGAGGAAGAACGACAACCTCTAGTAGCAATTTTGGTTTGTCCGATTGTCGATAAGCAAGAAGTGTTAGGAGAGTTGAGATTAATTGCTCCCCCTAACCACAGTTTTAAGGAGTTGGAAATTCGTCTAGTGCAGCAGGTAGCCAACCAATGTGCGCTAGCTCTACGTCAAGCTCGCCTCTACCAAGCAGCACACAAACAAGCTGAGGAATTAGAAAAACTCAATCATATCAAAGACGATGTCCTCAATACCGTCTCCCATGAATTGCGATCGCCGATGACTAACATTAAAATGGCGCTCAAAATGTTGGAAATCAACTTAAAACAGCTGGACTTGAGCAATAGTGAGGGGAAAATCCCACAATACCTGCAAATTTTACAATATGAGTCCGAGCGAGAACTCAATTTGATTAATGCTCTGTTGGATTTGTCTCGTCTAGAGACAGGAAGTGAATCGTTGCAGCTGACAAGTTTTGAGTTACAATCCTGGCTACCCCACATTATTGAGCCATTTCTGGCACGCATTCACAACCAGCAACAACAGCTAGAGGTAGAGCTTCCAGAACAATTACCACCTTTAAGTAGTGATCCAACAGCTCTAGAGCGTATTTTAGTGGAACTGCTCAATAATGCCTGTAAGTATACACCAGCTGGAGAAAAGATTCAGGTATCAGTCCAGGTAGCAGAGGCAAGGATGCAATTGCAAGTGAGCAATTCTGGGGTAGAGATTGCGACAGAGGAACTATCTCAAATCTTCGAGAAATTTTACCGCATTCCCCACCATGATCATTGTCAGCATGGTGGCACAGGTTTGGGATTAACTCTAGTGAAGAAGTTGGTAGAACATTTAGGAGGCACAATCAAGGCAGAAAGTTCTACTGCTCAAACAATCTTTACTGTTCAACTTCCCCTAAGTGCTAATTGTCAAACTACTAATTGAATAATTCCCAATTCCCAATTCCCAATTCCCAATTCCCAAACAACCAATGTTCATTGACTCATGAGTAAAGCTTCGGTTGCCTCACTATCCAAAGGTTTAGAAAATAAGTAACCCTGTCCATATTCACATCTTAGCTCAATCAAAGGATCAACTTGTTCTGGCATCTCGATTCCCTCAGCTACAACATCCATTCCCAGAGTTTGAGCCAAATTAACAATTGTCTGAACAATCTCCAAGTTTTCACCCAAAGCACCAATCCGGCTGACAAAGGAGCGGTCAATTTTCAGGGTACTGATGGGAAAATTATGTAACCGACTCAAAGAAGAATAGCCAGTGCCAAAATCATCAATGCACAAATGAATTTTTCTTTGCTTTAACTCAAGCAGCACATCCTTCACCCAATCCGGATTTTCCATAACCATGCTTTCTGTAATCTCCAGCTTGAGACTACCTACCATCAGTCCCGTTTCCTGAAGAATTTTGTCTATTTTTGCTATCAGATCTGGTTGAGTAAACTGTTGACAAGAAAGATTGACATTGATTATCAAAGGTTGAGCTGTTGGGAATTGCTTTTGCCAGCTACTCATTTGACGACAAGCCTCTTGCAAAGTCCACCAGCTAATCGGGGTAATCAATCCCGTTTCTTCTGCTATCGGAATGAACTCACCTGGAGAGACTAAACCTCGTTGCGGATGTTGCCAGCGTAACAAAGCTTCAAAACCAGTAATTTTACCAGTTTGTAGGGACACAATTGATTGATAGTAAACTCGAAACTCTTGCCGTTCAATACCTCGCCGCAGATCTGTTTCTAGCTGCAACCTATAGGCAGAGTTTCTCTGCATGGCACTATCATACACTTCATAATAGGTATTACCTTGCCCTTTAGCGCGATACATGGCAATGTCAGCATGTCGCAGCAGCTCTTCTGCTTGCAGGACACAGGCTATTCCTGTAGAAGTAAGGCTCGCTGTGCTAGAGTTGCTATTACTTTCCGTAAAACTCAAGCTTGATTTATTAATAGTATTGAGAGCAATACCAATGCTCACGCTGATAAAAACTTCAGAATTTTCCAGGTAAAAGGGTGAATTCAAAGTTTGGTGGATTGTCTCAGCTACACTGGTAGCTTCACTAATACTCTCAAGTCCTTCAAGTAGTAAAGCAAATTCATCTCCCCCCAAACGAGCTAAAGTATCTGTAGGACGCAAACAAGTCTGGAGTCGATAAGCTACTCTTCTCAGCAGCTGATCACCAATCTTTTCACCTAAACTTTCGTTAACTAATTTGAAACGATTTAGATTCAAGTAGAGTACAGCAATCCGATAGGACTGAGTGGATAGATCCTCTGGTAAAAACTGTTGAGCTCGTCTGAGGGCTTGACTCAAGCGATCCATAAATAGAGCTCGATTAGGTAGTTCTGTTAGTTGATCGTAAAAGGCATTATAAATTAATTGTTCCTCCGCCTTACGCCGAGCAGTAACATCGAAGGCATAGATACGCAGACATTCAATCCCTTCGACAAAGTGCAATACTTGTTCGTAATAAGCTTGATCAATTTTTACTTCCCGCATCAGCGAGCCTTCGTGTTGCAGTACTCCAGCTAGGGATAGCAATCCTGTAAGAAAGGGGTGTTCAGTACCAATATCCTGTAAATCTGGGAACAATTGCATTGCCTCAGGATTAAGATATAAAATCTTACCCTCCAAATCCGTTTCCACAATAGGATTGGGAGCTAGCAGGGGAACTGAAGCTAAGCGAGCAGTTTCTTCAACAGTCACACGATATCTTTCATCGTTTTTTGGTAATTCTTCCTCTAATTGTTTGTGTTGCCATAATTTTAGCTGCTCTATGCTAACTTCTTCGGCTAGAGTTGAACTAGCAGTTTGGAGAGATTGAGAGGAAGTTCCGTTCGTACTTAGTACTTTATCTGCCTTATCCTCCGTATCTACGACCTTTAACCAAAAGTTGGTCTGAGAATTCCTTTGCACCATGTCTTTGGCTAAGAACTTCACTAACAACAGCGCCGTAGACCAAGAAATAATAGCTGTAATTGCTTCAATTCCAGTAGCTAGCCAGTAATTTGGATACCAGATTGTCCAGATGTCGATAAGGTAAGTTGTACCACTAGCAATAGTGAAAGCGTTAAGCATAATCAATATTCCTAGCTTAGGCGCAAAAAAACTATGGCGGCGCTGATGGAGAAAGTAGATTAACAGAATGGAGATTGAGTAATAGAAGAGCGCAATTAGTGTAGCAAAAGTTATATACAACCAAAGAAAATCTGATTTCAGGAGATAGGAATGCCAGTGAACCATAAACAGTTTGTCAGCAATACAGGGTTTTCAGGTATTTCAACATAAATTTGTTATTTGTCATTTGTTATTTGTCCTAATGACTAATAGCCAATGATTAATGACAAAAGTATCGCTTTTTATGAGTAGCGCAAACGTCTGTAAGCAAATGAGATGCACAGATTGTTACTACTGTTGGTAGCGACTTAGATAACAGTTTTCAGTTGAAGGCACCACACCCTGATGATTTCCAATTACCCTGACACTTACAAATTGGAACAATTTATAGTTTGGCAGATGAATGTAGTTGAGTGTAATTGATAACTGTTATATTGTTTTGAGGTTGATTATGTTGGATTTACTATGTAGGGTTGTAGCTTTGAGCATGATAGAAGCTTCAACACCTTTGGTAGAGAATATCACCCTCCTACCAGCTTAGCTTAAAGATCAGATGTTAGGTATTAGGTGTTAGGTATTAGGTTTTTGTATCTGTGGTATAACTCCTGACAGCTTTGAAAGCAAATTTATAGTCACTGAGGTAAACAAGGACAGGCAAGATGCCTATCCCACAAGAGTTTTATCACTACTCCTAAACAACAAATAACAAACAACAAACAACAAATGACAAATGACAAATCCTCGCCAGTTAGCCTTTTTAGCACTCCGAGAAATCTATCGAAGGGGTGTCTTTACTGATATTGCTCTCAACCAGGTGCTCAAAACTGCCCAATTGAATAGTGTTGACCGGCGTCTAGTCACAGAGTTAGTATACGGAACTGTCAGAAGAAGGCGAACTCTTGATGCCTTAATTGACCAACTGGGTAAAAAGAAAGCCCATCAGCAGCCCCCAGACTTGCGTGTAATCCTCCATCTTGGCTTATATCAGCTGCGCACAAGTGAGCGCATTCCGGCTTCTGCTGCTGTTAATACGACTGTTGAGCTAGCTAAAGAAAATAAGTTTCAAAGACTTACCGGTGTTGTTAATGGTTTGCTACGACAATATGCACGCCTAGCAACAAATGGTGATCCTTTGCAGTTGCCGACAGAACCTGTACAAAGATTGGGAGTTTTGTATAGCTTTCCCGACTGGATAGTCAAAATCTGGTTAGAACAGTTGGGGGAAGAAGCAACCGAACAGCTTTGTCAATGGTTTAACCAAGCCCCTAGTATAGATCTGCGAGTAAATCCCCTACAGGTGTCAATTGAGGAAGTTGAGACAGCAATGCGATCGCTTGGTATTGATGTTTGTCGCCTGCCTCAGCTACCACAAGCTTTAAGAGTAATTGGCACTATTGGTACAATTCAACAGTTACCTGGATTTACTGAAGGCTGGTGGACAATTCAGGACAGTAGCGCTCAGTTGGTGAGCCATCTCCTCAATCCTCAAGCTGGTGATATGGTAATTGATGCTTGTGCTGCACCGGGAGGGAAGACCACTCATCTAGCAGAATTGATGACAGATCAGGGTAAAATTTGGGCATGCGATCGCGCTGCCTCTCGCCTCAAAAAACTACAAGAAAATATTCACAGGCTGCAATTACACTCGATTCAAATCTGCACTGGCGATAGTCGCAATTATCCCCAATTCACCAATACTGCTGATGCTGTCTTAGTTGATGCTCCGTGCTCTGGTTTGGGAACTCTTCATCGACGCCCTGATATCCGCTGGCGTAGTACACCAGAAACAGTAAAGGAACTGGCACTGCTGCAAAAAGAACTCTTAGAACAAGCAGCTACTTGGGTTAAGCCTAATGGTGTCCTAGTTTATGCCACCTGCACTCTACATCCTCAAGAAAACGAAGGGGTAATTGAATCCTTTTTTCAAAATCATCCCCACTGGCACATTGAGCCACCACCCCCCAATTCTCCAGCAGCTGTTTTCTGTTCACCTCCAGGTTGGGTTAAAGTTTTGCCCCACCAACATCAGATGGATGGCTTCTTTATGGTGAGGCTCAAAAGGTAATACTAAATCCGGGTTAGCTACCCCCGTGGTTAACCAGATAAAAATCTTCTGCGATCGCAAATTAGTGCAGTGCGGCGGAAATAACCAACCAGTTTGAGTCGATAGAATCCTTACTCTATAAGTATTCTTAATTCTTAATTCCGCGCAGCGGTACTAGGTATCTACAGGAGACTGAGTTATTTTGTCATAGTCTAAACTCTAGCCCGACCGGAATTAGCCAAGCTGGCGGAAACCTACCAGCATCCCCGCTACTGGTCTCCGTTTATCCTGATTGGAAATGGTCTATAAAAAGACTGTCAAACCATGGGCCAGCGATATGATTTCTGAGAAAGCAAAAATGTTGTCTGGGGAACTATATAATGCCTCAGACCCCTTACTGGTACAGGAACGACAGCATGCCCATGCAATCTGTAGAGCCTTTAACGCCCAGGTCAACTTGGCACAAGAAACATTGAACACGCTCTTCACGATTTTTGGCACTGTTGAACCCGACGTCTATATTGAATCGCCTTTTCTTTGCGACTATGGCTACAATATCGACCTCGGCGCTAGGGTCTATTTCAACTTCAACGTGACCATCTTGGACTGTGCGCCAGTGACCATCGGACCAGACGTTAAGTTTGGTCCCGGCGTGCAAATCTATACCGCAGGCCATAGCCTTAATCCCTCCGCCCGTGCCCGGGGTGAAGAGTTTGCCCTGCCCGTCGAAATTGGCCGCAACGTCTGGATTGGCGGCTCCGCGATTGTGCTACCGGGAGTTACGATTGGCCAAAACTCTGTCGTCGGTGCTGGAGCAGTTGTCACCAAAAACGTTCCCGAAAATGTAATTGTGGCGGGCAATCCCGCCCGAGTGATCAAATCGCTGTAACGTTCTGTATCCCTCTTCTGTCAGACTCCGAAAAATGGGGGTCAAACCCTGATCCTCTCGTTAGGTGTCGTTGGCTGTAATGACGGAATTTCGTTAGAATTTCGGAAAGTGACAGAAGAGGGATATGCTTTGAATATGATTAAGTTTTGTAGGAAGTCTCTTTACCTGAGCAGATATGTTTTCTGGCATCTCATTTAGCAAGGTATCTCTATTATCAATGTCGTTCATAACATAGAGATTAGTTATATAGTACCGCTGCGCGGAATTAAGAATTAAGAATGCTTATAGAGTAAGAATTCTATCGATCTCTGTTCTGGTGGGTTATTTCCGCCGCGCTGCACTAGCTTGTCTTACTTCCCCAGCTCCCCCAGCTCCCTCAGCTCCTCCAGCTTTCTCAAAACAAGGGTAACTAACCCAGATTTAGCATTACTATTCCAAATTACATCGATGTAGCAATGCTTGCCGCAGTAATAATTTATAATCGTATTCATCGATAGTACAAGCACCAAAGCGCTCTAAATGGGGATTGTTCATCTGAGCGTCAAACAAAACAAAGCCACAGTTGCGCAATCGCTCGACCAACTTTACCATAGCTACCTTGGAGCCTTCAGAAATGCGATAGAACATTGATTCACCAATAAAAGCTCCCCCAATAACTATGCCTAAAATCCCTCCTGCTAGTTGATCATCCTGCCACGTTTCAAAGCTATAAGCCCAGCCTGCTTGATAAAGTGCTTGATAAATATCCTGGAGTTCGGTAGAAATCCAGGTAGAATCTCTGTCAGCACAAGCAGCAACGACACTTTGAAAGTCTCGATTAATAGCTATACTAAAACGTTCCTGATTGAGAACACGTTGTAGGGACTTGGGATAGCGAAACCGTTTATCAAGGGGAATAATTGCTCGCTGGCGACTGGTATACCATCCTAGATTCCCGTTTTCATCTGCCATCAGAAAATAGCCTTGGGCATATCCCTGAATCAAGGAAAGAATGTCAAGTTCCATACAGCTAGCTAAAATAATTCCCAGACAACTGTCGTGTTACTGAATTCATGCCTGAACCTATCCCACCGATTACGCTTCCACCTGCTGAAAACCCTCAACAAGAAGGTGAGTGGTTGCGAGAGACTCTTACCAACTGGCTAGATCAAGAATTTCTCCCAGAACCAGTTAATCAAAAAATTGCTCACCGAGCCTCCCAAATCTTTGTCCGCCAACGGATGGAAGGGGAAAATGACCTCGGCTCCCTAGTGATTGCTATTGTGGCAGAGATGCAGTCGTTTGACTTTCGAGAAAGCTTTTACAGCGAATTTGCGATCGCTAATGCTGTGAGTGACTTACTCTTGCAGAGTCTTGGTATTGATAACTGTTGTGGACAATGAAGGCAAAGGGCAAAAGAATTGTCTTACTTTACTTTTGCCTTCTGTTTCTACCAGCTGGATTTGACAACCCCTGGCAACAAACCTTCATGAGCCCATTCTCGCAGTACATTGCGGGATAGTCCAAAATCCCGGTAATAACCGCGAGGACGTCCTGTTACCCAACAGCGATTTCGCCGACGACTAGGAGCACTATTGCGCGGTAACTGTTGTAATTTCCTATGAAGAGCCAGCTTCTCCCGTTGAGATGTAGCTGTTCTAAACTGCTCTTTGAGATCTGCTCGTTTGTCTGCGTACTTATTTATCAGCTTTTGGCGCTTTTTCTCCCGCTCGATCATCGCTTTTTTAGCCATAAATCATTTAAATTTCCCTAAATAAAGACACCGTTTCTTATCTTAACCCGTTGCCTCAGAAGTTGTACCAGATAAATTTACACTAGGGCACAAATCTGCAAGGATACAAGCATCGCACTCTGGTTTTCGTGCCTTACAAATGGCTCGACCATGATAGATTAGCCGAATTGACCAATTCTCCCAATTTACTTGGGGTAACAGTCCCATTAAATCTCGCTCGATACGAATAGGATCTTTGTGCTCTGTTAAACCCAGACGCTGACTTAAGCGTTTAACGTGAGTATCCACAGTCACCCCTTGATTTATGCCATAGGCATGAGCAAGAACCACATTTGCTGTTTTACGAGCAACTCCTGGCAGCTCCAGTAGTTCTTCCATACATTTTGGCACTTTACCTCTAAACTTCTCCACTATCATGCGGCAGGCACCTTGGATATTTTTCGCCTTGTTGCGATAGAAGCCAGTGGAACGCACTAAACTTTCTAGTACTTCTAAATCAGCATTAGCGAAAGCTGCTGCATCAGGAAATTGCTCAAATAACTCTGGTGTTACTTTATTCACCCGTTCATCCGTACATTGAGCAGAGAGGATGGTTGCCACCAACAACTGTACTGGGGTTTGATAATCTAAGGTACAAGTCGCTTCAGGATAAAGTTGCTTGAGGCGAATTAGAATCTCCAGAGTCCGCTGTTGCTTAGCAGACCATTTACGGGTAATACTCACATTAATTACTACCTAGCACCTACTACCTCAACTTCGATATCACTGCAAAAGCTTTTGTATCCAAGGTAGGTTAGCAGTATCTCGAACAATCAAGAAAATACCCAAACCTAATAGCAGTACTAGTCCAGTTTGCATCACATTTTGCTGAATTTCAGTAGGCAAGGGCTTACCTCGAACTCCCTCGATTAGTAAAAATACCAACTGACCACCGTCGAGTGCTGGTAGAGGTAAAATATTAATAATCGCCAAGTTAATACTAATCAGGGCAGCAAATTGGAACAAACTAAGAGGGTCTGAGCTAGCAATCTGAGCTCCAATATCGACAATTTTAACAGGACCGGCAACTTGACCTGCGGTTTCCTCGAAGTTACTAATCAGTGTCCAAAAGCCTTTAGCTATCAAGACACTAATGCGCTGATATTCTTCAGCTGCAGTGCCTAAAGCTTCCGCCAGATTAGGGGAACGCTTGTGTACTTGTAGACCTATGCCAATTTTACCTATGCCATCTTGTCCTGGTTCTGGTGTTACTTGAACAGAGAGGATTTTTTGACTTCGTTGAATCGTTAGTTCTAAGGATTGCTTAGGAGATTTTTGAATGTCTTGCTGCAGGGAATCAATTGCCTGCCGACCTGCTCCCAAATCTTGACCATCCACAGCTAAAATAACATCACCAGCTTTGATGCCTGCCTCAGTTGCAACTACACTACTTTCTGGGACAACTTGAGGCACTAAAACACCGGGCTGGCTCAAATCTGGGACGCCTACCATGCCCACCTGAATAACTAGGATCAAGTAAGCAAAGACTAAATTGGCAATCACACCAGCACTAATGACAATCGCCCTGTCCAAAATTGGTCGATTGCGGAGTAAGTTCGGATCATCAGGAGGAATCTCGCTATCAGGATCATCATCAGGAAAACCAACAAATCCCCCTAACGGTAAAGCTCGTAATGCATATTCAGTTTCTGAGCCTTGGTATTTCCAGATAATCGGACCAAAACCAATGGAAAAGCGATTTGCATAGATTCCTTGCAGACGAGCTGCAAGGAAATGACCCAGCTCATGAACTACGATTAAGACTGCCAAGACTGCGATCGCCGCCAAAATTGACATAATAAAGGTATTTTAATCTAACAATAACTTACATTTTAAAGGGTGTTTATAATTCTCCCTTACTCCCTACTACCTGCTCCCTCTCTTTTGGAGGTTCCTAAAGAACCTCTCGTCCCAAATAAGGTTGCAAAACCTCCGGTATTCTCACTGTGCCATCAGATTGCTGATAGTTTTCCAAAATTGCTGCCATTGTGCGTCCCACAGCTAAGCCAGAGCCGTTGAGGGTATGAACAAACTGGGTTCCCTTTTTCCCAGCTTCCTTGAAGCGGATATTACTACGCCGCGCCTGAAAGTCAAGACAATTTGAGCAGCTGGAAATCTCGCGGTACTTGCCAGAAGAGGGTAGCCAAACTTCTAAATCATAGGTTTTGGTAGCAGAGAAGCCTAAATCACCAGTACATAGTTCTATGGTGCGATAGGGCAGTTTTAAAGCTTCCAAAATTGCTTCGGCATTTTTAACCAGTTTTTGATGCTCCTCCTCTGAATTCTTGGGATGGACAATTTTCACCAGCTCAACTTTATTGAACTGATGCAATCGAATTAGTCCCCTAGTATCTCGTCCATAGCTACCAGCTTCTCGACGAAAACAAGGTGTATAAGCACAATGATTGATAGGGAGTTGAGCAGCTTCGAGGATTTCGTCTCGGTAGAGATTGACTAAGGATACTTCAGCAGTAGGAGAAAGCCACAAATCGTCACTATCGCACTTGAAGCTTTCTTCGGCAAACTTTGGTAGCTGTCCGGTACCTGTGAGAGACTGGCTATTGATCAGCATCGGTGGCATTACTTCTACATAACCAGCAGTGGTTTGTTGCTCTAGCATAAAGCTAATCAGCGCCCGCTCTAAAGCAGCACCAGCTCCCATTAAAGCCACAAACCGACTTTGAGCCACTTTCACTGCTCGCTCAAAATTGAGAAACCCTAGTTGTTCACCAATTTCCCAATGGGGAAGAATCTTGTCGTTTTGGGGCAGGTATTCGTCACCCCAGCGATGTACTTCTACATTCTCCTCTTCAGTTTTACCGATAGGTGTTGATGCACTAGGTAAGTTAGGTAGCGTCAATAAAAGTGCCTCTAACTCAGCCTTTAGTTCTTTTTCCTGGGGTTCTAGTTCACTCAGAGTAGATTTGACTTGATTGCCATCTTCTCGCAATGCTTGAATTTCGGGTGAATTGGGACTGCTACCAGCTTTAATTTTTTGACCAATCAGTTTGCCAACTTCATTACTACGAGCCTGCAACTGAGTACGGGATGTCTCTAGTTCCCGCTGACGTTGGTTAAGCTCTAGAATCGGTTTGAGGTCATATTGGCCAATACCACGTCGGTCTAGTAGTTCTTGGATAGTTTGGGGATTTTGTCGAATTTGCTTTAAGTCAAGCACAGAATTTTTTTTCTAGACTTGGGGCGATCGCTTAACCCTCAATGCTGGCTTAGCAGTTTTCTAAGAGGCTAGCGATCGCTTGAGAATGCTCGTGTACAAAATACCAATCTGCCATAGTTTGTTCTCAAAGTACAATGGCTCTTGTCAATTTAAAGGGTCCAAGGCAGTCATCGATTCACTCGAGTATACAGCCAAATAGCAGCAATGATACCGATGAAATGAGCAAACACAGTGATGATATTAGCCTGTACGCCAAATAAATCGACGGGATCGACAAACTGACGGCTTTGGAAAGGTCCAATTTGGCTGGCTTCCAAGGCAACTGTCAGCAAGCTACCAACAATTGCTCCTGAGCCCAAAATAGTGAATAACATTCCTATTAAATTGGTCATCAGTCCTAACTTGAGCAATTGTAATGTCTCTGATTTACTTGGTCTTTTAGTAGTGTTGGCAGCTCGTAGCTGTCCAGCAAAACGAGTGTAACGAAACGCAAAGTAAATTCCTATACCCAGGGTTACCAGTCCGCACAGAGCACAAAATATACCAAATCCAGTACCTCCACCACCACCTTGAGTATTAGGATTGCTATTAGCCTGAGAAAGGGCAAAAACAACCAAAAGTACCAGCGCAATAATTCCTAGTGCTAACTGGAGCCAGCCGGTAACCACACCAATTAGGCGTAGCATTGAAGCAATGCGTTGAAGAGCTGGCGGGACTGGAGCATTCTCAGATTGCTGTTGCATCGCAGAAGAAGGGAGTGAATAATCGTCAGGTTGTTCTCGCATGGGGGCTGGACTCTTTAAGCAATAACCTATACAAATTCCATTTTCTCATCTTCAGTTGGCTTAATGTGGAGCAAGCTTATCAATACATTGGCTCAAGACGAGCAAAGTAAAAAATTAGCAGTACATCCCGATTCAGTAAATATACTCTTGAATACTGATTAAGCAGTCTGAAATGATTGAGATCGCTAAACGTTCTGATAGGTAGGCTACCTTTCTTCTCGACTGCTACTCGTTTAAGTTGTCACAGCAACACTAGTGAGTAGTAGGCAATTTGAGCAGGTGAGAGATTTTCTCTATCCCTCACTTTACCTAATGTGGCTTTACTTGAGCGGTTAATTCCAAAAATCGGAAAAGTCAAATCTAGGATGCTAATTTAGTCGAAGAAGACTAGCATGTACTGTTGGACGGGGCTTTAGCCACATGGGCTAAAATTGATCTTGGTTATTCGGCTCTGTTGCATCTGACTTAACCGAACTAACGAATAAATTACAGGCTATAAAGGCTTTCAAACTATGAGTTTGAGGTCAATATGAGCGGCTAAAGTTGCTTGTTTTTAATAAAACATATGCAAGTCGTATGAGTTTCCCAGGGTGTTGAAGCCGTCGTTAGTTCCAGGCAAACTCTCCCATTCCAGTTGGCTGGGATATTCAGCAGGCTATGCAGATGAAATTTGATGATATTTATCAGTTTTTTCAGGATCCCCCTCCTAACTATCTCAACAAGGAATTAGCAGTATGTTATGTACTGTCCGTCTTGTTGCAAGGGGAATCTTATGGAACACAACTGATCCAACAACTAGAAAGAGATTATCCAACCTATAGACTCTCTGATACTGTACTCTACAGTGCACTCAAGTTTCTTGAAGAAACAGGTGCTATTTCAGGGTACTGGAAAAAAGTAGAAGGGCGGGGACGCCCCCGCCGGATGTATCAAATCCGCTCAGAGTGGAGAGAGCAAGCTCAGGAACTTTCTGGGTTTTGGCGGGGCTATATGACTGAGGCTAGCCGTGCTATCTAATAGCTTCTGGCAGTCTTTTGGAAGGGAGTTAATCAATTTTACGATTCATCCCAATCCAAAGCCTGCAATTTACCTCAAATCTCTGGAGGATCAAGAAATAGGGCATGAGGGTGCAGCATTTTGGCTCTTGAAGCAGGTTTTACTGCTAGTATTTCTGTACTATTTATGCGAAATTTACTCCCCCTTTAACTACTGCTGTGTATACGCAGTAGTCTTTCATTGGGGGAGTCGATTGTCGGTTTAAAGCAATAGTTAAAAATGCGCTAGAACCCGAATGGGAAGCCATATTCGAGCCAAATTACTACGATTTTAGACGTGGTAGAAGCTGTCACGATGCTTTGGAGGCTCTCACGCACGGTTCTTAGAGGAGGGGAGAGTGGTGACACTCAAACCTTACCTGAGCCCAGTTTGCATAAGCTCAGTGCAATTTTAGGAGAAGAGCATCGGACGGCGACGGGAGATCTTGGAAGGCTCTATTTTGACTACCGCTTCTTCTAGGGGTAATTGGCGCACTAGAGAGTCAAAGGTGTTGACTTGATAAACTATAGAATTGGTAATATCTAAGCCAGTCATCCAACCACTCTTGGGATGGTAAGCACCGGTATCGATATCTAGCCAACCGCAACCTTGAGCAATTTTCCCAGGATTTACTCCCGGTAGAGTGAAGGTAATGGTATGACCTGTGATGATTAACTTATCAGGAAAGTAAGGTTTCTCGATGCTATGAAATTCATTGCGAATCCAACAAAATTGCTCAGAGGTTTGCTTTTCCAAAGCAATTTGAGGATGAACACCAGCGTGTACTAACCAAGTGTCTCCTAAATCCAGATAAATTGGTAATGTCCGCATCCAGTCAATATGCTCTTGGCGTACACCCTCCTCACCATAACTATTAATAGTAGTATGACCACCACTAGAGAGCCAAGCTTGCAGTGCCGGACCATAGACTTCCCCATGCCCCAATATATCTAGTACCATTTGTTCATGGTTACCCAACAGACAAGGGTAGGAGTTTTGCATAACAAAGTCTACAACCTGAGCACTCTGAGGTCCTCGGTCAATTAAGTCCCCAAGAAAATAAACCCGATCTTCATCAGTAGGGGCGATCACTTCTAATAAATTCATTAGGGTGTCGTAGTGGCCATGTACGTCACCAATAACAATACGACGGTGGGTCATTTTTAGTTCTTATCCAAATCTAGTTGCTCCAAATACCCGATAGCACCCTTGGAATCTAACTAGCTCAAGTGGCATTTGTTGATATATAAACCACACTTACTATTTCCAGTATGCCTCTATTCGTTGGCAAGATTCTCTAATATAGAAAATGTCTATTAATAATTAATACAACTACCAAAACCCCATTTCGGAGATTTTTGAGAAAATGGTTGAGTTTTCCTAGTTTAGGAGCATTGACTGCTGCAATCCTAGAAAAGTAGGAGCATTTCTTAGAATAGCAAGATTTTCCTGATGTTCTAGAGTCGAGTTAATTGTACCCAAAATCGTGTCTTATTCTACCTTACCTTTAATTAACACTCTCAAAAGTTCCACCAACTCGGCTTGGGTCGAGCAAGCACTTTCTCACCTTGATGTCATTCTGCTTGACCATTCCCATTGTGAGCGTAAAGCAGCTGGGGTAGCCATGAATTTAATGTTTCGCTACCCATCCAACACCAAACTGGTGCGTCAGCTAACTGCGATTGCTCGGGAGGAATTAGAGCATTTTGAGTTAGTTAACCAATGGCTCGAACGTCGTGGTATTTCCCTGGCTCCCCTCTCATCACCTCCCTATGGAGCCTGCTTGAAGGCTCAGATTCGGCGCAATGAACCTGAGCGGTTGTTGGATTCTTTACTCGTGTCTGGTTTGATAGAAGCTCGTTCTCACGAACGCTTGGGATTACTAGCAACTCATTGTCCTGAGCCAGAGTTAGCCAAATTTTATGGTAGCTTGATGGCGTCTGAAGCTCGTCACTATGGAGTTTATTGGCTACTGGCTGATACCTATTTCCAGCGGGATGTGGTTAATGAGCGATTGGAGGAGTTGGCAGTTAGAGAAAGTGAGATCCTCAGCACCCTTCATCCAGAACCAAGAATTCACAGTTAATTTAGTTATTTGTCATTGGTCATTTGTCATTAGTCATTGGGGCTAAGCGAAATTCTGGTTGTAATTTCTAGCTAAGTATCCAAAAAATTACTAGTTCTTCCTTGTCTCCATGTCTCCGCGTCTCCGCGTCTCCCCATCTCCATTAAAATCTACTTGTCACCTCCTGAGGATTTGCCGTGACAACTTCTGCTCAGACACTGCCTCTCGTTCAAAACCCAGAATGCTTGGAAAGATGCTTGCAAGAGATTCCCACTGAACCGGGAGTTTATCTGATGCGAGATAGTAGCGATCGCATTCTCTATATCGGTAAGTCCAAAAAATTGAGATCGCGGGTGCGTTCCTATTTCCGTGAGTCCCAGCACTTAAGTGAACGCATCAGTCGGATGGTGCTGCAGGTAGTGGAGATTGAGTTTATTGTCACCGACACAGAAGCAGAAGCTTTAGCACTAGAAGCCAATCTTGTCAAACAGCACCAACCTTATTTCAACGTACTGCTCAAAGATGATAAGAAATATCCCTATGTTCTCATTACCTGGTCAGAAGCATATCCCCGGATTTTAATTACTCGTAAACGGCAGTTAGGAAAAGCCAAGGACAAATACTACGGACCTTTTGTTGATGCGGGAGCCCTGCGTAGCACCTTGAAACTAGTCAAGCGCCTGTTCCCCGTGCGGCAACGTCCTCGACCCCTATTTAAGGACCGTCCCTGTCTTAATTATGACCTAGGTCGCTGTCCGGGGGTCTGTCAGCAACTGATTACACCAGAGGACTACCGCCAGACGTTCCAAAAAATTGCTATGGTTTTCCAGGGACGTACCAAGGAATTAATTGATCTGCTCACAGGAAATATGGAGCAGGCAGCAGAGGTGCTGAACTTTGAGCTAGCAGCTCACATTCGAGATCAGATTGCTGGACTTAAGTCCCTCCATGCTGACCAAAAAGTCTCATTACCTGATGATACTGTTTCACGAGATGCGATCGCTCTGGCTGCTGATGACCAACATGCCTGCATCCAATTATTCCAGATTCGTGCTGGTCGCCTCGTAGGACGTTTGGGATTTTTTGCTGAGATACCTGTTGCTTCCTCTGCTTCGCAAGATAGGAATACTGAAGGGATAGCAGGAGCAATTTTACAGCGGGTATTAGAAGAGCATTATCAGACAGCTGAGGCAGTAGAAATTCCAGCGGAGATTTTAGTGCAGTATCCGTTACCAGATGGAGAGATCTTAGCAGCCTATTTAAGTGGACGCAGAAGTCGCAAAGTCAATATTCTCACACCTATCCGGCAAGCCAAAGCCGAACTGATTGAGATGGTGGAGCGCAATGCTAACTATGAACTAGAGCGAACCCAGCGATTTGCCAACCGCAATACCCAAGCAATGCAAGACTTAGCTAACATTCTCGACCTACCTGATTTACCGCGCCGTATTGAAGGTTACGATATCTCTCATATCCAAGGGTCCAATGCAGTTGCTTCTCAGGTAGTATTTATTGATGGCACACCAGCAAAGCAACATTATCGCCACTACAAGATTAAGAATCCCAATGTGACTATTGGTCACTCGGATGACTTTGCCAGTCTCGCCGAGGTAATCCGTCGTCGCTTCCGGAAGTATGGGAAGGGGATGGAAGGATGGGGAGATGGGGAGATGGGGAGACGCGGGGACAAGGAGACGCGGGGATGGGGAGATGGAGGAAGCAACAAAGAAATTCCCAATTCCCAATTCCCAATTCCCAATTCCCAATTCCCAAACAACAATTTGCCAGATTTAGTGATGATTGATGGTGGTAAGGGACAACTTTCAGCGGTTGTCGCTGTTTTGCAAGAGCTGAACTTACTCGAAGATTTGCGCGTGGTGAGTTTAGCCAAGCAGCGAGAGGAAATCTTCCTACCAGGTGAGTCTTCATCGTTGGCAACTAACCCGGAGCAACCAGGAGTACAACTGCTGAGGCGTTTGCGAGATGAGGCTCATCGCTTTGCTGTGAGTTTTCACCGACAACAACGGAGTAACAAGCTACGTCGCTCTAGGTTAGATGAAATTCCCGGACTAGGTTTGCACCGACAAAAACAGCTGCTGGCGCATTTTCACTCCATTGACTATATCCGTGAAGCTTCTGTAAAACAACTAGCTGAGGTTTCTGGAATTGGTCCCAGTTTAGCCCAGCAAATTTACAACTATTTCCACCCCGAAAGGAGAGAAAAGAGGAGTTATTAGTCATTGGTCATACCAAATCGACCTATTCTACCCCCGTTATCTTCTCCCCCAGCTTCCCCCAGCCTTCTCAAAACACCGGGTATCTAACTCAGATTTGGTATCGGCATTAAATGACCCGCCTGAGTTATGCAGGCGGGTCAGAGGTAAGTATAGCAGTTATTTATAGAATCGGAGCTTTACGAGAGTATGTCTCTCTTTCTTTGTTAATTTAATTGGGTGCGGCTCTTTTAAAGAGACAAAAAATCAAGTTTAGACACAGATGGGAAGAGTAATCGGAGCATTAGTAGAGCAATGAGCATGAAGGATTCGTTTCGTCAAAGGAATACCATCAAGATACAAAGCCAAATGATTACGTTGATGCTCCTGCTGTAAGTGAAAGCGCCAATATTCCTTCCAATCACCACTAAGATACAGGGAGCGAAGACGTAAAACTGACTCAGCACCCCTCAGACTCCATCTAGCTCCAGTCAAATCCATGCGGTCTTTAATTAGATGACGACAAGCACCTTCAATCACCCCGGTAGCGATGGGAAGACCAGCATCAAGATAATCATCGTATTGGAGATAAGCACTGTTATTGAGCAGGTATTGGGCACAGGTATCAATTGGTTGACGTTGTGAGGGGTTGAGTTGACGTAAGGTGGCGCTGCGACGCATCCCGGCTGCCACCTGACTGGAACGTCCTTGAAGAATCAGTAGTATTCTTTTACTCACCCAAGCCTCTGCTTGTTTGCTGGTATCCCCATAAAAGGCAAATGCTGCCTTCCATAAATACTCAATGACATGGATAATATCGAGCACAATGGTTAAATTGATATGGTGTTGGCGAGCATATTTCTTTAACAGCGATAATTGTGTTTTATTGCCATCGACTAGAGCACAAAAGTGTTTTTGTTGATGGGGGTCGCGATGTAATGCTTCATCAAATGCTTCTGCTATAACCAGTGATGGTTCTTTTTCTAAACTTGCCCAAACACGCTTGCCGATTGGTCGAGGTCGTTTGATTTTTTTGTCGATGAGCGTGGGATTGACAATTTGTTCAGCTGTGCGAACCAATGGGTCAATAGTATAGACTGAAGCTACTGTTGCCATGCGTTTGGAGTTGCGCTTTTCCCCCTTAGTTAATCGTTTATTTAATTTCTTGGAATCAGCCAGTGCTCGTTTTTTGGTGTCGGCACGTAGGTCTTCTGTACGCATGACCACACCCTTGCCATCCACACTAATTACTACTATTTCTCCGGTTTGTTTCCCTTCAACCGATTGTGTTTGTTGCTGAGCGTAGAAAGAGTCAAAGTCACTTGCGCTCTGATAAGCTAATTGTTCAACTTGACGCTTGCCTACTTTGGCGGCAGTAGTTTTGGAGATGATTTCCACTGTTTCACCAAACCCCGAACGAGCTACTTCAATAGCTACTCGTTCCCTAAGTCCATGAGAGTATTGTTCTAGTGGTAAGTTTAATTCTGCATCCAATGGATTGAGGGAAGTTATCTTCCTTCCTCCGTAACCGATACGATGGGCAATGACCGTGCCAAAGATGGTTGTTAGTTTCCTATGTCCTCTCTTCTTATGGGTTCTGTTGACTCCATCGCTACCTACACAATCACCCTCAATTTCATCGTTACTTCGTCTATCGAAGTAACCTTGCAGTAGTCGTCTCAATAGCTCGTATCCATTGGACAGTAGTAAGGCTTCTAATTCCCCATGCTCTAAACCGCACACTGTTTCTGAACCAAGCCAATCGACTATTTCTTCAAATAGCTCTCGCGCTGCTGAAAAAAATCTGTCTTCATTTGGGGTAGATGGTTGCATATGTCTCAGAAAATCCTGGCAACAACTGTTGTGGAACGCCTGTCTTGTCCCTCGGTTTTTTCTTTCAAAACACTTCTACAGAACAGCTTTTTTCAAAAACTCTTCCCCATTCTACCGTCTTTCCATAAGAGCCGCACCCAATTTAATTATCCCCTATAGAGAAAGGATTGTAACCACTGCTGTATGAAGAGTTGATGAGTTTTGCGTAAAGGGTTGATGAAGTTGGTGGTGGTTTAATACCAAATCTGGAAACATTCAGCTATCCCCGTTATGTTGGGGATAAGGCAGAATGGCGCGAAGATAAGCCGAAAGGCTTTCGGTGAAAAGGAGTGTGGGAAGAGGGGAAGAGAGGGGAGTGTGGGGTGTAGGGTATAGATTGTGGAACTGGCATCTTGCCAGTTGCTCCCAAAAAACACTCCTTTTTTCGCAAACCCTAATTGGGACAAAGGATGAGAAAAGTTGAAGGAATATAACCATTCACCGGAGCAGAAATCGGCACCCAGCCATTTACACCCCGATTGATGATCGTAACCTGAGTGCCATTATTTAATGTACCGACAACAGTAGCGTTTCCTGAGGCACTTTTTCGCACAGGAATACCGCCTGTAGATTGAATTTGGCGACATTTACTAGTAGTAGAAGTGGTGGGGGGTTTTGGAGTAGTTGATTGACCACACAGCTTAAGAAATTGACCAAACACATAGCCTTGGCGAGGTGCTGAAATTGGTACCCAACCATCAGTACCAGTGTTGACAATAGTCACTTGGCTTCCATTGGGTAGCGAGTCAATAATCCTGCCATTAGGAGTAGAACGGAGATTAAGATTTTGACTTTGAGTAGTAACTTGGCGACATTTATCAGCAGGAGGCGGTGTTGTCGCAGAGCGGGTTCTTTGTGGGGATGGAGGTGGAGCTGCTTGAGGACAGTCTTTGAGATATTTCCCAAATACGAAGCCTTCCTTCGGAGCAGAAATTGGCACCCAAGCACCACTACCAGTGTTTTTAATCGTGACTTGCTCCCCATTGTTTACTCTGCCGATAATCGGACCATTGGGACTAGAGCGAATATTGAGATAGAGATTATTACTATCAGTATTAACCAGGCGACAGCTTGTTGATGCCTGTGCTAGTTGATACTCATCTTTGTTCTGGGTATTCTGATGAGTTGATTTACTACTAGCAGTAGAACTCATGGGAAAAGCGGTCATTGCTAATGCTAGTGAAATACTCAAAGCTACAGGTGTTTGCCAACCACTAATGTTTTTCATGGGGAATTTTCCTAAATCACACCACAAGGGGATAATAGCATTTTGCTTATTGTTATATAGCGTTTCTCATTTTTGTGATGGTACTTTCATAACCAAATCCGACGAGAGTTGTATAGGTTATTAGTGAGGGCAGGGAACAGGAAACAGGGAACAGGGAACAGCATCAGAGACGCTTTGTTAAAGCGGCTTTTTAAATCCGGATTTGGTATCATTCCTGGTTTTCGGGAATGGGGAATGGGGAATAGGGAATCGGTTGGCTTCCCCGTCGCTTTTTGTAATAAAAATGCTCTCTTGGCAAAATCTGCTAGAGAGCATTATCAATAGTTTGAGGAGTAAGGCATTCTCTCCTTACTTACAACCTACCGACTTGATATGACATTAGAGTGACAATTAGATGTCAATGCTGTCAAACATCTCCTTGTGGGATAGGCATCTTGCCTGTAGTTGTACGTACTTTAGTCGTCGGATGAGCGAACAGTAGGAATGCGTAAATTTTGTCACTGCGACAGACAATTAAGTAACACAAGTTTCACACCAGGAGAAAAATTATGTCTTTGTTTCGCCAGTGTACTGCCATCAATACTTTAGCTCTAATCATTGCAATGTTGGCTACTAGCTGCAGTGAAAGCAAAGTTGCCCAGTGTAATAAACTAGCTGAGGCAATCAATAAAGGAGAACCACTCGCCGCCAATTTTCAAAAAGAGACAGCTAAGTCAGGTTCAATTTTTGCCAAGATTACCAACTCTGAGGAGGCTAAGGCACAAGCAACTGAAGTCGCTACTACTTTTAATCAATTTGCCAAAGACTGGGAGAGCCTCAATCAAGAAGTACAAACCATTGAGTTAGCAGATGAGACAATTATTGGGTTGCAGCAGCGCTATGTCCAGACAGGTAATGAGTTTGTTCAAGGAATGCAAGATTTGAGTCAGGTGATGGTAGACCTTAGTAAGGTAGAAGCCACACCAAAAGGTTTAGAGGCACTCAAAAAAGTCTCATCTGATTTCAGTAGTGTTTCACAAAAAATGGTTAGTGTAGGTCAAGAGAGTGATCAAGTAGTTTCTGAACTCAATAATTATTGTAGCGGTAGCTGATGATTAGACAGTTAAGAGCTTAGACAACGTAAATCAAGCTAATTCATCCGGATCAACTCCTACAGGTTCTGTATCAAGTAAGTGGTAATAGTGCCGCCTGACTGTGCAGCATCTTTAAACCAGACTTCACTACTTGTGCCGATGAAACGCTTTTTTCGTAAGTCCAAAGCTCATCTACCCAAAAAAATCCTCCTGTTACACCAGGTGAGGGCTTTTAAGCGATATTCTCTGGTATTGCTGTTAGTACTCAGCTGTGTTGTTCCTATCGGATTGACAAAAACCTTGGCGACTGCTCAGGGTGATTTTCCTGAATCTCCTGACCTTTCTCCGCCTACAGAGACACTACGGGAAGATAGTACCCAAGAAAGAAAAGAAAGAGCTGCAGGATCCTTTGTCCTACCAAGCCCACCAACAGAGGCTCCAGCAGTTGATGCTCCAGTGAGTGGTAAGTATATCTTAGAATTCAATCGTAGCCCAGTTGTTGGTACTCGCTTCAGTTTGAAGGGTATTTATGACGAAGCGCGTTTGGGGTTTACCCGTCCCCGCGACTGGAAACTCAAATCCGTCAAAGCCCTGATCCGCTATCGCCATTCCCCAGCACTCTATGCCACAAGATCGAATCTGACTGTTCTGATTAATGGTGCTAGCGTTGGCACAATTCCCCTCAATCTCCAGAAAGGTGAAATCGGCTCTCAGATATTCGAGGTACCAATATCACAAATTCAGAACTATAACCAAATTACTATAGCAGCACTACAAAATAACTCTCCCACTTGTACTCAAGACCCCTATGATCCTTCACTGTGGACTGAGATTCTGCCGGATTCAAAAATCACGATTGACTACGAACCTCAGCCCATTGCTCTTAATTTCAAGAGCTATCCCTACCCGCTCTTTGACGAACTCAGCTTGGATCCCAATCAAATCGCTTATCTGCTGCCTAAGAAAGTTGATGATACTTTTCTACAAACTACTACTCGCTTCCAAGCAGCCTTAGGCAGACTAGCTGATTACCGCCCTCTGGATACCCATCTAGTTGAAACTGTTGATGATGTCAATAAGACTGAGCGGTTAGTAGTGATTGGGACACCAAAACAGCAGCCAGCCCTGAAATCTCTGGAACTGCCGATGCCCCTCAAAGAAAATAAAATTCTGGATGAGAACCAAAAAGCATTGCCTCCCAATGTTGGGGTTTTGATGTTAACCACTACTCCAGAACAAACCTCTCCGGTATTGGTAGCAACGGGTAATGGAGCTGAAGGGGTCACCAAAGCTGTACAGTTTTTGATAAACTCCAAAGACCGTAAACTTGGTACAGGCCGTAAGATCTTAGTCAAACAATTAGAAGAAGTTGCTTCCCCACCGCCTCGGGATTGGCCAAAATACTTGCCAACCTCAGAAAACTTTAAACTGAGCGAATTGCTCAATGACAACAACCAACCCTATGAGGATATAACAGTTCGGGGTGCTGATTCCCCGCCGATTGAAATTAATTTTCCGGCGCTGCCAGACGATAAGTTTGGTTCGGGGAACTCCATGACCCTAATGTATAACTATGGCCCCCAAATTAATGCCAAAACCTCATTAGTGGAAGTGAAGCTTAATGATGTTGCTCTTGAGGGAAAACGACTTACTTCCATCAATGGCGGTACCGCAGAGAAACTGAAAGTTAACCTACCGGGAGACTTACTTGGACCAGACTCCAAAATCAAAGTCGATTTCCGCCTTGACGCGCGGGAGCGACGCTCCTGTAGCCGGGTGACAGATCAACAGCTCTGGGGTACCTTGGACGCTGATACCAGTTTTAAACTTAATCCCTCCAACACTGTTGATCTGCCGGATCTCAAACTGCTGCGGTATGGTTTTCCCTTTGGAGCTCCTCAGGATTTATCTAATACAGCCATTGTTTTGCCCAAAGAACCATCCAAGAGTGATCTGATGACAGCTCTTGAGTTCTCTAAGAGAATGGGACGGCTAAGCCAAGCCGAGTCAGTTAAGTTAGCAGTTTACACGAAAGACTCCTTCAAATCCTTGCCAGATGAACAGCGAGATAGGTTACATTTAGTAGGGATTGGTACCAGGGAAAAATTTCCTTTTCCAGAAGTATTTGCTGGGGATAATGGCTTTGAACTAGGAAAGGACCAATCCCGTTCGTTGGGGGAAAGTAAAGTTGTTCCAGATCCTGACTACGATGGAGTCATCAAGGAAATAATCTCTCCTTGGAATGACGAGCGAGTACTACTAGCTCTTAGTAGTCAGACCAAAAAAGGCTTGGATCAGGTGCAAGATTTATTACATTTTGACCCTTTATTCTTCCAAATCGAAGAAGACACCGTACTAATCAGTACCAACTCTTCAGAAGCCAACGCTTATGATCCAAATGCCTATAATCTAGAGTTTTTGCAGCGTTCCCAAAAGCGTAAAGTGGACAGAACACCTGTATCACAACAAATTTTCCGCTTCCTAGCTGGAAGTTGGTTCATGTTGGGTCCAGCTATAGTAGCAGCAACGCTTATCCTTTATGGCATTGTCCAACTATATCTCAAGCGGATTAGTGAGCAAGTTTAATAACAGTTGAATACTATTTCTATGACTAGCTACAGATCTTCCCAAAGGTTAAACCCGCTCTCGTTATTAGCACAATTATCCAGTCGTCAGGCTAATGGTTGTTTACAAGTATCTAGTGGCTCTGTTGTTTGGTCAATCTATTTAGAGCAGGGAAAACTGCTCTATGCCTCAGATTCTGTTGACCCCTTCGAGCGGCTTGATCGTCACTTGCGTCGTCTCAGTCGTCAAATTCCTACCCTTGTTAGCGCAGTTAGGGTTCAAGTTCGGCTGATATTTGAATCAGACTTGGAGAGTAAGTCCAGTCAAAATCCTGATTACCAAGCAATTTGTTGGTTGGTCAATCAACAGTATCTCAACTCATCTCAGGCAGCAGCTCTAATCGAAGAACTGGCAGAAGAGGTGATGGAGTCACTTCTGGGGGTTAAAGAAGGAACTTATCAATTAGTTGATCCTGACCAAATTGACGAACTTCCTAAGTTTTGTAGACTAGAACTGCGAACATTAGTTGAACGCTGTTATGAACAGTTGCGACGTAAGCAGTCTTCAGCATCAACTGGTATAGTTGCTGCACCTCCTGGTGATGCTTCAGGACAAAATGGTGCACCGCAAAAACTAGATACTAATGCCAAAAAATTAACAACAAACACTCCTAGCTCTAGTGGCAATAATCTTAAAAGTCCTGGTCAAAATGCTCGACAAGATAATACAGTCAAAAGTACCTATAGTATTGCTTGCATTGATGATAGTCCAACTGTGCTCAATGCAATTAATTCATTCTTGGATGATAAAAGTTTCTCAGTAGTGATGATTAATGACCCGGTGAGGGCTCTAATGCAAGTTGTCCGGATTAAACCTGACTTGATTTTGCTTGATGTTGAGATGCCGAACTTAGATGGCTATGAGTTATGCTCTCTGTTGCGCAAGCATCCACTTTTCAAGAATACTCCAATCATCATGGTGACAGGAAATACAGGGTTTCTAGACCGAGCTAAAGCCAAACTGGTCAGGGCGTCGGGCTATTTGACCAAACCGTTTAATCAATCAGAGTTACTCAAAATGGTGTTTAAACACTTATCCTAGGGTAAGGAGGGTTGCGATCGCTTTTGCTCTTGGCAAATGGCAAACCTTCGAGATAGAACAGAAAAACTCTAGGGTATGTTTTCATTCGTCAAAAATCTTCTCTAGGGGCTCACCGACGTGCGCCCCAAACCAGTGTGATACTAGACTGTTTTTGACAATGGTGACGAATAATTTAGCAACCAACACAAAGATTATGGAGAATAGGGGATTTGAACCCCTGACCTCTGCGGTGCGATCGCAGCGCTCTACCAACTGAGCTAATTCCCCAGCTACACCTGCTCATTTTAGCACTTAGACCAATTGGTCATTAACATAAAGCCAGTGGGCTAACAAAATTCCTCTTTAATTTTAAGTTCAATATCCTTCGGCAAGTAGTAAAACTTAACTAAAGATTTACGTAATATTTCCTCAATAGTTAACCAATTAGCTCTTAACAGCTGTTAGGCTGTGACAGCAACTGCTAACAAATAAATGTAATTTCGATAAAAATAGGGATGGTTGTATTAAAACGTCAGTTATTCGCCTTCTTTGGCGCTGGTTTTCTCAGTGCTTTCCTTGCTTCCCCTTGGAAAGTCCTTAGTACTAGCTTTCCAACTGAACTGGCGTCTACAACTACCATAACGTCCCAAGTCACTATTTTTGAGGCTATAATTCTTGGTTTCGTACAGGGGTTAACCGAATTCCTACCAATTAGCAGTACTGCTCATTTAAAAGTAGTGCCAGTGGCTTTGGGTTGGGGAGATCCAGGAGTTGCCTTTACCGCTGTGATTCAGTTGGGTAGTATTGCAGCGGTGCTGTGGTATTTTTGGGGAGATTTAACAACTGTCACCACAGGAGCCATCGGAGCGATCCAGAAATCTGATTACCAGTCCCAAGAGTTTCGTATGGCAGTAGGAATAGTGTTGGGAACTATACCTATTGTTTTCTTTGGACTATTGATCAAAGCATTTATTCCTGACTTTGATAATTCTCCCATTAGAAGCACAGCTGCGATCGCTTGTACCTCGATTGTCATGGGATTATTATTGGGACTTGCAGAAAAATTAGGTAGCCGAAAACGTAGCTTTGAGGATTTGGATCGTCAAGATGGGATACTAATGGGATTAGCTCAGGCAATTGCTCTGATGCCTGGTGCTTCCCGCTCTGGTTCAACTATCACTGCTGGTTTGTTCATGGGTTTGGAAAGGTCAACTGCTGCTCGGTTTTCTTTTTTGTTGGGTATCCCTGCAATTACCTTGGCTGGCTTGGTAGAGTTAGCTGGTTTGTTAAAAGATGGGTTAGGGGATGCAGGATTAGTACCGTTGACTGTAGGGGTAATTTCCTCCGCAGCATTTTCCTATTTCGCGATCGCTTGGTTGATTGACTACCTCAAGAATCGCAATACCTGGGTCTTTGTTTGGTATCGTATCGCATTTGGGGTAGCAATTTTGGTTGCGATCTCGAATAATTTATTACCAAATGGTTAATTAATAGAACAAGACTCCTTAGTAACCCCTTAATGAACCCCAAATGCCGTACAGTGCAGTTTATCGTAAAGTTAGAGGTAGATCAGTTTAGAACCAAGCCGAAAGCTGAATTAGCTATGAGCGACACCATTTTTAGCAAGATTATCAATCGAGAAATACCTGCTGAGATTATCTACGAAGACGATTTAGTGCTTGCCTTCAAAGATATTAGTCCCCAAGCACCAGTTCACTTCTTGGTAATCCCCAAAAAACCTATTCCCCAAATCTCTGCTGCTGGTTCAGAAGACCATGCTCTGTTGGGGCACCTACTCTTAACTGCCAAGCAAGTTGCAGAACAAGAAGGTTTGAGTAATGGCTATCGAATGGTGATTAACAACGGTGCTGATGGGGGTCAAACCGTTTACCATCTGCATTTGCACATTTTAGGTGGACGGCAAATGCAATGGCCACCGGGTTAAAATATTAAGCAAATCTAAAGTTTGTTTAAATAACTTTACAAACTTGGAAAATAAAGTTAACTTAAGTATACACAGACAAACAAACGTCTGCTGCACCTCGAAAATTCATACCTAGTTATCATACCTAACATGACTACTACCCTACAGCAACGCGAAAGCGCTTCTGTTTGGCAGCAGTTCTGCAATTGGGTCACCTCCACCAACAACCGTATCTATGTCGGTTGGT
>Ga0207422_1000721_pt1 | contig 91759 bp, 78 predicted proteins | sample MarCyaLeptolynsp_FD_187757 | JGI IMG/M metagenome (GOLD analysis project Ga0207422, IMG submission 187757) | Marine cyanobacterial communities from Panama - species 1 Leptolyngbya sp. (SPAdes) | ecosystem: Environmental > Aquatic > Marine > Unclassified | place: Panama: Panama City | collected...
AATCGATTTTTCTGACCCTTTGGGTTTTTCATATATAGGGGTTTTTGATTTCCAAAGCACTATATATGGTACTTGACAAAATGAACGACCTTTTAACTTGTCACCATTGCCTAACACCTAACACCTACAACCTAAAACCTCATCTTAGGTTGATAGTCTGATTACTTACCACCCATTTGAGCAGCAACTTCATCAGCAAAGTTACTCTCTTCCTTTTCAATACCTTCACCTAAAATGTAGCGAGTAAAGCGACGCACTTGGATGTTTTCACCCAACTGAGCCACAGTTTGCTTCACTAGCTCATCGACAGTGATGCTTTGGTCACGGATATAGGGTTGATCCATCAAAGATAACTCTTTCAGGCGCTTGTCAATCCGACCCTGAACAATTTTCTCTTTGATTTTATCTGGCTTCTTGGCCAAATCATCCCTACCCATTTCAATTGCTTTTTCTTTGTCGGTTATTTCAGCAGGAATATCATCTACCTTGACATACTCAACATTGGGGCAAGCTGCAACCTGCATCGCAATGTTCTTAACCAGCTCTTGAAATTCCTCGCGACGGGCAACAAAATCAGTTTCGCAGTTAACTTCCACTAGTACGCCAACACGACCACCAGTATGAATATAACTACCGACAATGCCTTCTGCCGCTACGCGACCTGCTTTTTTCTCTGCTGAGGTAATGCCTTTTTGCCGTAGCCATTCCGTCGCCTTGTTAATATCTCCTTTACTTTCTTTGAGAGCTTTTTTGCAATTCATCATACCTGCGCCGGTTTTATCGCGCAGCTCTTTGACGATTTTTGCTGAAATTTCCGCCATTTTGTTTTTCTACTATCTCCAAGACAACTACACAATTACTATTGTTCACTACCTGCGTCACTACCTGCGTCACTACCTGCGTCACTACCTGCGTCACTACCTGCGTCACTATCTGCGTCACTACCTGCGTCACTATCTGCCTCAGGAATTACTTCTCCCTGAATGTCAAATTCTTCGCTCTGTTCGTCTTCGTAGATGTCTTCTTCTAAGTCGGTGTCCTCTAATTGATCTTCAAAATCTTCATAGTCTGGTTCAGTCTCCAGCTGGCCATGACGACCTTCATAAATCGCATCAGCTAACTTACCCACTACTAGCTTAATCGACCGGATCGCATCATCATTGGCTGGGATGGGAATATCTACTAGATCAGGGTCACAGTTAGTATCCAGCATAGATACGATCGGAAGGCTCAGTTTTTCACACTCCAAAATCGCGTTATACTCTCTTCGCTGGTCTACAATAATGACCACATCGGGGACTTTCCGCATCATTTTGATACCCCCCAAGTACTTCTGGAGTTTACCCAGTTCACGACGGAGCATTGAGCCTTCTTTTTTTGGTAGTAAGTCAAGAGCTCCACTGGATTCGCGGTTTTCCAATTGCTTTAACCGTTCTACCCTGGTTTTGATCGTTTCCCAGTTGGTGAGCATACCTCCCAACCAACGTTGGTTGACGTAGTAGGCTCCACAACGGCTAGCTTCTTGGGCAATGATTCCGGCAGCTTGCCGTTTGGTGCCGACAAAGAGAAACTTTTTGCCCTGTTCTGAGGCTTTGCGCATATAGCTATAGGCATCTTCCATCAGCTGGGCTGTTTGCACCAAGTCAATGATGTGAACACCATTGCGAGCAGTGTAGATGTAGGTATCCATTTTGGGATTCCACCGACGGGTTTGGTGACCAAAATGAACACCAGCTTCTAGCATTTCGGCTAAAGAAACGACTGGCATGATTTTTCAACTCCTAATTCGGGTTTATCCTCCATCCAGGTGCATTTCTTGGGGTTGTAATGACCCAGAAACACCCGAAACCCTGGATGTGCGAATTTTAGACAACTTTTCTAAGGTAGCATATGGTGGCAAGTTTGACTTAGCCTTGAAAATCATTCAGGGTGAGATATCCATTTCCGTCAACATCTAATTGATGAAACAGGCTATCGGTGATTTGTCTGGCAGTATTTATGTCTATACCTGATTGCTGAAAAATTTGGATAGCCTCATTCTTGTCAACCATCCCATCATGATTGAGATCAAACTTTTGAATCGCTTGTTGAACATTGGTTCTGAAATAATTCAACATCTGTTGTTCAAGCTGAGAGAAGTGTCCCTCTCGTTGTTGTGGATTCGCTTGGGTTTGGAAATCGCTCAGAGTGAGATAGCCATTTCCGTCAACATCTAACTGATGGAAGAGGCTATCAGTGATTTGTCTGGCAGTATTTATATCTATACCTGATTCCTGGAAAACTTGGATAACTTCGTTCTTGTTAACCATCCCATCCTGATTGAGGTCAAACTTCTGGATAGCTTGTTGAACATTGGTTCTGAAATAATTTAACATCTGTTGTGTTAATTGATTCATAATTAAAATGGGCTCTTTCAGTGGGACTGGAAAAGTTAAATGTTGCGATCGCTACCAGTTCTTGTTATGCCCACTCTGTAAATTTAGGTTTTAGACCAGAGCAGGTTACCTAATTATAGGGGTTGGAGCATATGAGGTGTCAGCTTGGTTTTACAATCGATTAAGCTTCGTTGCCAAGACTTAATCAACTCATGACCCACTCTACAGATATTGCTACCTTAGCTTGCTGGATGGCAGCTGACTTTAGCAACCAACAGCAGGCGTTTGACAATCCACCGCTGTATGCTCATATCAGAGTTTGTATGCGTCCCCTAGCTCCGTCACTGTTGGATAGCCCAAGCTTGTTTCTTGAACAAGCCTATGACTATATGCTCAACAGACCGTATCGGTTGCGGGTGTTAAGGTTAGTGGAGGTGGATGGTAGTCTCAAAATTGAAAACTACAAAGTCAAGGAAGAAGAATCATTCTATGGTGCTTCCCGTAACTTAGAACTTCTACAATCTTTGAGAGGTGAGCAGTTAGAGAAGCTTCCTGGCTGTACTTTTAACGTAGAATGGACTGGTCACAGCTTCAAAGCTGAGGTGGAACCAGGTAAGGCTTGTCTGGTTGTGCGTAAGGATAAGGAAACTTATCTCGAAAGTAGCTTTGAGGTGGACGAACACGGATTAATCAGTTTAGATCGGGGACGAGATCCCAAAACTGATGAGCTAGTTTGGGGTTCAATTGCGGGAGCTTTTCACTTTGTCCGTTGGGCTAGTTTTGCCGATGAAGTTAAGCTTTCTTGAAGGTGTTAGTGGTTAGGTTCCACTTGAAGAAATAAACAAGGATTTTGTCTTAGGGAGCTTATTTCGACATTTTGGCGAAATGCTCTAACAGCGATCGGTGGATAAAAATGTAACCACCGCCAACTTTTTGTAAAAAAATTCGCTCAGTAGCATAGTTGAGGAAGCGGGCATAGTTCCAGGGAATAGAGCCACTACAGTAGAGAATAACCCGCAGTATGAAATGCTTAAAACAAGCTTCACCTCCTCCCAAAGCGAGTCCAAATCCTAGTCCGAAGATTGCCCAGAAAAATGGATGCCATTGCAATATACTCGCGGATATAAATAAGACAACAAATCCAATCAAAGAAAAAATAATGGCATTTTTAGCTGACTGCAAGATACCTTGATTGGGAACAGTAACTTTTTGCACAGATGCTCCAGTAAAACCACGAATAATACCAAAAATCATGCCCATGGTCAGGCCAAAAACTATACCACGCACAAATGAATGAATTAAAAAACTTTCTGAGAGATGAATATCAAAAAACCAAGGTTTGAAAATTAACTCATAGATAATTTTAAGTAAAAATGCTAACATAGTCCCAAAAATTATCCCAAGAGCCAGATGTTTGCTAGCTTTTTGCCATGACCATTGGAGCTGTTCTACAGGATTAATTTCTTTAAAGCCGAAAATTACCCAAAACAATAAACCACTAGCAGTAAGCACTAAAGTTAGTTGAATTAATCTCATGGGCAAAATTAAGTGACCAACCAGCAAACCAAACAAGATGAAACTGAGTAAAAGAGAAATTACATAAATCCTTTTTTGCCAATTAGTTTGCAACCAATCAGGTTGCATCTTCTCAATCAGAAATACAGTTTGTGACTGCTCCTGGAGTCTTTGTGCTAACCAACTTAGCCAGTGCATTATTTTATCTTTAGGATAGCTTTGTCCGGCAATACGGCGGCAAAGCATCCGCTGAATGTAAGCATCAAATAAGTGCTTGCGTCTTTCTTCAATTGCACTAATTTTAGGTAAATCTTCTGTTGGCATCCCTTGGTAAGCAAGGGTGATGATACTCAGCATCAGAGGGGATCTCGCTAATTCTTGCAAGGTGGTATCCTCTTGCAGGGCTCTACTAACTGCTGCTAGTTCCACACCAGCACTATTGAGGTACTGATGAATCTGTTGTAGGGTTAAGGGTTGCAGGCAAATAGCCGTTTGTAGGCTGAGGTGATGTTTGATTGCTTGGTAATCTCGGATGCGACAACAAACAACCATCTCAGTCGTGCCATGTTCCTGGCTGAATTGATTGATTGCTATGACACAGGCTTCTCTGTGTTGAGCATTAACTTCATCTAAGCCATCGAGTAATAACAGTAGTTGCCCTGCTTGTACCCAGTTTTTGGCAATTTCTCGAGAAACTTGATATTTAGTGTTTAGCTCCTCAACTAACCAATGACTAATACTTTGTTTTCCCCTCTTCCAAGAGGAGAGGTTAAAGACTACAGGAATTGGTTGTGTGAGATCTTTGTTGGCAATATTGAGTAAGTCGCGGGTGAGTTCGAGGAGAGTCGTTGTTTTACCAGCACCAGGTTCGCCTAGAATAAGCAGCGATCGCCCTTCTCCCATTTCTGAGAATTGATCAGTTACTGTAATATTAGAAGGTAGAGTTTGCTGTGGGACATCAGGATTTCCCCACAATAAACCCCATGGTCGTTGTACTAGGTCGGTGCGTTCCTCTAAACCCAATTCAATCATGGCCCGACCATGCAAAGATGTTTCTAAGACCCCTTTAATCCAAAAGTTTCTAACTTTGTTAATTAAAATTTGGCGTAGCCGATATTCCTGCCAATTTGCTACAGTTGCGGGTGAGCTGGGGATGGCAAGGGTAGACTGAGTTCTAATCTGGAGAGGGAGGGTTTCATCTTTATTCTGGGGACGAAGGGAGGGAGAAATCAGTTCATGTCCAGCTAAACACTGATCATTTCCTTCTGCCCTCTGCCTTCTGCCCTCTCCCTTGTTGCCACCAAAGTGTAAGTATTCTACCGGACTTGATATCAGTGGTGCGAGTATCTGCAAAACCTCGGTAGCATTCTGGTAGCGCTGCCGAAAATCACGTAGCACCATTTTGTCTAAAATATCCAATAAGGGTGAACCCTGAACTTGCTCTACCTCTAATTGGTTGCGCCAGCTCACCTCACCTGTATTGGAGTTTTCTGGGAGTTGATTTGGTAATACTCCTGTGAGAGCTTGGATACCTAACATCCCCAATGCATAGATATCGCTACTGAGTCGTGGCTTACCCTGTAACTGTTCAGCAGGTATATAGCCAGGAGTACCAATGGCAATAGTTAAACTCTGCTCTCCTTGAGCATCGATTGTCTGAGTGCTGACTTGTTTAACTGCACCAAAGTCAATTAGAACTAATTTCCCGTCTGATGTGCGTCTGATTAAATTGGCAGGTTTAAGATCTCGGTGGATGACATTTTGCTGATGAACATATTCTAGGATTTGCAAAATATCTGTTAACAAGACAACAACCTGCTTTTGACTCCAGTGTTGACCTAGTGGTAATTCTTGCTTAAGGTCATGGCCTATAATTAATTCTTGAACCAGATAAAATTCCTGATTTTCTTCAAAGTGAGCCAAAAGCCGAGGAATTTGGCTATGGTTACCTAACTGATGTAGGATTTGTGCTTCCTGATCGAATAAACGTCTTGATGTCTGTAATACAAAAGGATGGTTAGATTGGGGTTTAAGTTGTTTGACAACGCACTGAGGATGTCCTGGTAAATCGAGATCCTGTGCCAGGAAGGTTTTACCAAAGCCCCCACTTCCCAAGGAACTGACGATTTTGTAGCGTCCACGAAGTATGTTTGGGAGCATGAGATTTGATCTAGACTCAGGGAAGTTTTTGCTATATAAGTGCTAGGGTGAATACTATTTTGGCACAAAAGAGCATAATGACCTGTTCATCCGAGGTGAGAGAGTGGAGCTAAGCTTAGACGCATTTACCTTGCATGTTTCCACAGACAGGCAAGATGCCTGTTCCACAAGAAGCTGATAATTGAATTTGGTCCCTACTCTTGCCCGCCCTCACTAATAATCTATACAACTAAACCTTATTATAATTCTAGTTTTTTCTCCCCTGTTTCCAAGTTCCCTACTCCCTGCTCCCTGCCTTCTGCTCCACCTTCACAACTACTAATAAAATAGGCATCGCTCCAAATCTGGCTTGGCTCACCAATGTTGCCCACAACATCTCGAAACTCTTGATAGAGGAAAGAAGATGACACTGTTTTTAGGTGAGCAACTAATTGTGATATTTGAACCTGTGGCGAATAGCTAAATAGGAGTTGAATTTGCTCAGGGGCACCTTGAAAATCAATTAATTGACAATCTCTTGCCTCTAGAGTATTGCCAAAGACAATTTCTAGACGTTGCCAAGCTTCAGGGGTTATCAGCTCTCTCCGATTCTTGGTTAGTAAGCTCAAACGAGCAGTCAGGAAAGCAAAGGATTCTTCCCCAACCAAAGCTCGTTCCTTCTTAACTTGCTCCGCCATCTGCTCAACCCCTTGTGCTAATTGTCCCAGCTCATCCTTTCGCTTAGCTAAACTAACTAGCTCACTGACGCTCTCAAATTTGGAGGAGCCATCTTTAGCTGCCAAGACTTGTGCTAGTGCTGCTGTAACTTGCTCAATTTGCTGCTTGTATTTAGCTAAGCCTGGGTTTGCTTGACGGGAGCTCTTCAGTAAGAAATAGTTGATACTAATCAGTAGCATTAAGAACCAACCGTAGGTGAGTAGACGATATCGATTAACCCTACTGACGGCTCGCTGATAACTGCTGATAAACGGTTTTTCTAGAGCTTTAGTTTGTTGCTCAAGTGACTGTGAGAGTTGAGTTGTCAATTGTTCAACTTGAGGCTTGGTATTGAGAATAATGGTGGAATGAGACTTCACTAATTGACTAGGGAATTGATCTTCTGTGAGTTCATATTTGGTCTCAAGTTGAGATAGTTGCTTAGTTAAAGTTTCGATCTCTAAGCTCAGCTTTTCATCAACAGCAACATTGTATAATAGTAAATTACGAATTAATCTATTGAGTGTAGTTCTCAAAGCCGAGATTTGCTCCGGCTCCAGATTTTTGGCTTGCTTTTCTTGTGCCTCAAACTTTTCTTCTAGCTGATTTGTCAATAAGGGTAAGTAACGCAGGGAATTTTTCAGCAAGGCATTCCGGGACTTGAACCTTTCACTGAGACTTTGTTTCTGCTCAAGTAAAGTCTTTCTTTCTTTAAGAATTTCCTCAATATCCTGCTTGCCTCTAGCATCAACAAAATCTGGAATATTTTGCAGTTGCTGTTGGATAGTTTGCTGTTGCCTGAGATTTTCAACTAAAGGATCATAGGAAGCAAATAACTCATACCTGGACTTGAGAATTTCCTGATTAAATTTCGAGTCTAGTTCTTTGAGTTTAACGATCGCATCGCGATATTGCTGGTACTGCTCAAAACGAATAGACAGGCTCTTACTAATCAAAAAGACTGAAATCACCAAGACTACTAATACCACAACAGCTCTAAGCAGTTGTCCTCTGTTGGAAGCAAATGCTGGAAATTTTCTTGCTGTTCGCCAATTGCGGGACTTTGTCATCTTAGATCAAAGAGTAATGAGTAATAAGTAGTAAGTAATAAGTAATAAGTAATGAGTAATAAGTAGTAAGTGAAAAGTGGGATACCTGCTCAGAGGCTTTTTGTCCTTTCTGGTAGCTGGTAGACGAGCAGAAATCCAAACTATAAGGGCTTCCCTTGGTATTCACCAGTTAATGCAATTAGAAATTTCATAATCAAGTCAACATCCTTTTGAGGAATCTCCACCCCTAACTGATATTTCCCCATTAACTTAATTGCCTCATCAAGGGTTGCAGCATTGCCATCATGAAAATAGGGGGAGGTTAGGGTAACATTACGTAAGCTAGGAACCTTAAATACATAGCGATCGCTATCGTCATTTGTCTGGTTATAGCGTCCCAAATCGACTTCCGTGACATTACCTCGATCAGTAAAGTAATCTCCGAAGACTCCCAAGGTCTGGAACATATTACCACCGACTAGCATGCCCTGGTGACAAGTCACGCAACCATAGGACTTGAATAAACTATACCCTTCCTTAGCTTCAGCTGTAATCGCATCTTCGTCTCCCCGCAGATATTGATCAAAGGGTGAGTTGGGGGTATATAAAGAGTGCTGAAAAGATCCGATCGCATCTTTGATGTTATCGCTAGTAATGCTGCTTGCATAAACATCTTTAAACAAGGCAACATATTCAGGGTATTGCTTGAGCTTCTTGACGATTTCTGGCCAACCTAAACCTCCCATTTCCCCCACAGAGGAAATCGGACCATCCATTTGATCTTCTAAGGTTTTAGCTCTTCCATCCCAATTCTGTCGCCAGTGAAATCCGCTATTGAAGACAGTTGGTGAGTTTAAGCGAGTGTTGCTCCCAGCCATACCTTCTGAAGTTACTAGTCTATCTGTACCTCCTTTATCAAGAATATGGCAGGTTGCACAAGAAACACTATTATCGCTAGATAGCCTTGGATCGTGAAAGAGTTTATTACCTAGTTTGATTTTCCCTTGATCCAGTTCCAGCTTCAGCGGAATTGGTTGAATCGGCTCCGCAGCAACTGCCACAGCACTAATTTCAGAAGATTCTAAAGGCAACTCTGGAGATTGCTCCCAAATTTGTGTAATACTCCAAGCCACTAGGATAGCTAAACAGAAAAGCAAACCAAGGGTATATACCTTTTTAAATCTTTTAAGAAACGGTAGTTTGACCATTGATGAGCTACCTTTTTAGCTTAACTAGTGCAGCGCAGCAGAGGGAGCTGGGGAGCTAAGGAAGAAATAATACTGGTTATCCAAGCAATATTGAACCAAGTTTAGTATAATTTACTATTTAACAATAGGCAAAAAACCAGATCTAATCAACCTTAGACCTTTGCCTATTCCCCATTCCCTGCGTCGCCAGACGCTCATAACACCATCTTCTGGAAAATAGGTAGTAGCAGCTCAAAATCAAGCAAAAATAAAGTTAACAGGGCTCCTGCTTGATTAATCACAGCTACGTGACTGGCAACATCCAAAGTATCAGCACGACGATAGGACTCCGGAAGGATACGAATTTGAGATAGGGGAACCTCCATTAAGACAGGGGTTTCCCTGACTGGAATACCATAAAGCTCACCTGTAGTGTTTTGGACAATCACTAGATAATTATCTAGGGTTTCTTCCTCAGTTGAGCTAGAGTGAAACAATCGCCGATAAAGATCAACAACTGTGACTTCCTGCTCATCGAGATGGACAACTCCTACTTGATTGATGCCACTACCGTAAATCGGCTTGTGATTCAATATTTTGTAAACTACTTCAATGGGTAAAGCTAAGTTAAGGCTACCCACTTTAAAAACAATTACTTTAACTGAAGTGTCATTCATCACTCATCAACAAACAACAAAATTCTAATTAAACTTTCTTTTCCGACATCTAATTTTATCCTGTTCCTTATTCCCTATTCCCTCCTCCCTCCTCCCTGCCTCATCAGACACTAATTACTAATAATGTCTTTGATAGCTGTTAAAAAATCTTGTTCAATATAGGGTTTAGTAAAGTAAGCAGTAGCACCTAAATGCATAGCTAACCACCGATGCTTCTCGTTACTACGGGAGGTGAGCATTGCTACAGGAATTTCCATCAGTTGAGAGTCTTGGCGACGGTAGTTGAGAAAGTCAAAACCGTTCATGTTAGGCATCTCAATATCACAAATCACCAACCCGATAGGAGAGCTTTTCTGGAGCTGTTCAATCGCTTCTCGCCCATCCTTGGCTTGCAAAACGCGAAAACCAGCTTTTTCTAAGGTGAGAGCTAAGGTACGCCGCAAGGCAACTGCATCATCAACCACCAGCACTGTGGTAGAGGTGGGTTGGGTAGGGTTAACAATCCCATCAGAATCATCTGAGTCTTTTGCTCTCGCACCAGATAAATCAGCTCCTTTCCTGCTTACCACTCTCCTAAAACTACCACCTAAGTGTGGTTCAACTAGGACAGCTCCATCAATTACTGGAATTAAACTGCCATCCCCCAAAATAGTACAGCCGTAGGTATAATTAGGAGGTACAATCAAGCTTCCGAAGGGTTTGATTACCAGTTCTTGCTCAGTTATCAAACTCTCGACTTCCAAGGCAAAAGTTTCTTGTCCTAGAGTCATTACTAGTAGGGGCAATGCCCAATGTGCCGGAGATGGTACTGCGGCTAACATATTAGTAGGAGAGTTTTTGGGCGAAGGACACCTATATTCCAATAAATCTGCAACTGGGTAAACTGGGACCAATTTTTGCTGCCAGAGCAAAAACCGTTGTGTTTTCGATTGCTTAATCTGACCCGTTTTAGGAATCACAATTTCGTCAATGCTATCAGATGGTAAAGCTATGCCATGATCGCCAACTAAGCAAACCATTAATTTAGCAATGGTCAGAGTTAAGGGCAATTTCAAGGTAAAGGTTGTGCCTTGATTAGGAGAGGAAGTAACAGCAACACTACCCTTGAGCGCTCTCAACTGCGATCGCACTACATCCAAGCCAACCCCCCTGCCGGAAAGTTCAGTTACCTGAGCTGTGGTGGTAAATCCTGGTTCAAAAATCAACTCCAACAAATTTGCTTCGTTCATTCGCTCTAGTTGTTGGAGGGAAAACCACTCTCTTTCTATGGCTCGCTTACGAATTGCTTCAGCTTGAATTCCTTGGCCATCATCGGTAACTTCAATAATGGTGGAATTGCCCTTATGATAGGCTGTAAGTTGAATTTGACCGACTTCCGGTTTGCCCAATTGCCGTCTACTCTCTAGGGATTCGATGCCATGATCGAAGGCATTCCGGAGTAAGTGCAGTAGTGGATCGTAGAGTTTTTCTAGGACACCCTTATCTACTAGTACTCCCATACCACTGAGTTTAAGGTTGACTGGTTTGTGGTATTTGTTAGATAAATCCCTTAATATTCGAGGAAAACGGTTGAGTACCTCAGATAGGGGTAACATTCGCGCCCACATCACTTCATCCCTTAACTGGGAAAGCATTTGCTGCTGTTGTTCGAGGGATTGAACTGATTGTCCAGCAAACAGAGCAATATCATTAACGGCTTCTTCGAGCTGCATCATCTCTTCCATCACACTTTGTAGCCGAGAGTGCAGGGTTCCGTAGCTATCCAATTCTAGGGAGTCAAAATGGGAGGTGTCTATAGTCAGTTGTTCTTTATCTGCAGTTGGTAACTCATCGTCATTGTTCTGTAACTCTAACCATTGATGATTAACTGCTGAAGAAAAGTCAGCATGGGAGGCAATTGAGCCAGAAGTGGAAGTATCAACCAGCATCTGATCTGATAATTCCCGCAGATTGCCCACTAGCTTCCCAAATCGGACAAATCGATTCAGTAGCTCCTGCACAGAGCCCTGGAGTTGCTCATTCTGGAGGGAGAGACTATTGCGGTTAATAGCTAACTCACCTGCTAGATTATTCATTGTCTCCAGTCGCTCTGAATCAACCCGAACACTCAAACGAACAGGAGCAGATTCCTTGTTGGGGGGGTTTGTTTTGGGTTGATTGTCGGCAGTATTTCCTGCCAGCTGATTCAAACTACTCTGAGTTATCCTGGCTTGCTGAGCTGTTATTTTGGAGGCAGCAGCTGAGGTGCTAACCACTTCAGAGATATCCTGTACTGCTTGTAGCTGCTCAAATAGCTGCTCAATCGATTGCACTGCTACTTCTACAGTCTCTGGCTTCTTAGGAATTACAGTCTCTGGCTCTTGAGGAACTACAGTCTCTAGTTCTTGAGAAACTACAATCTCTGGTTCTTGAAGAACTACAGTCTCTAGTTCTTGAGGAACTACAATCTCTGGTTCTTGAGAAACTACAATCTCTGGTTCTTGAGAAACTACAGTCTCTGGTTCTTGAGAAACTACAGTCTCTAGTTCTTGAGAAACTACAATCTCTGGTTCTTGAGGAACTACAATCTCTGGTTCTTGAGAAACTACAGTCTCTAGTTCTTGAGGAACTACAATCTCTGGTTCTTGAGGAACTACAATCTCTGGTTCTTGAGAAACTACAGTCTCTAGTTCTTGAGGAACTACAATCTCTGGCTCTTCGGGAACCTCCACTGGCTCGGAATCCTGCTGCTCCAGAGTATCTGAGGTAGAGGTTATGGGGATTAGGAAATCCGAATCAATGTTAAAAGGTAAACCTTCTGCCTCTTCTTGTTCACTCAGGATAGCGTTAGAATCTACACTATCAAGCTGAGCCACACTACCAAAAATCTCATCTAATGAGGGGATGTTTCCCAGAATAACTTCTTCGTCTATCTCTTCATCTATCTCTTCATCTGTCGTTGATAGCTCTTCGGGGGCGATCAATTCCTCATCAATGCTCTCTGACAAATTGGCAATAGGCAATGGGAAATCGGGAATTGGGAAATCGGGAATTGGGGGATCTAGAATTAAGGAATCAGGAATTGTGGCATCGGGAATTAGAACATCGGGAATGGGGAATTGGGGATTGGCAATGCCTTCCTCATCTGTGTGTCCCTGTGTTTCGGTGTCCCCGTGTTCCCCCATCTCCCCAAGAGGCTCGGATAAAGCCGATAACCCAGCAGAAGGACTTCCTCCTTGAGTAGAATCACCCCCTAGCACCGCTTCTCTACCTGCCTGAAAATCAGCCAGTGCTAGTTGAGTAATTTCCACCGCACGCTCCGGATTAGCATCCAACGCTGCAATTGCTAAATCAGCGATCGCACTAAATCCTGGCAATTCCAGTAACGCTCCAAACCCAGCAAATACCTCAGCTTGAGCTCGTAATTCTCCGGCTACTTCATACTCACCAGGATTAGCCACCACTGTAGCTAGGCGTTCGAGTCCTTGGCTTACATCCACTTCAAAAATTGATAAAGCCATATTAACCCCCAACTCTGAGGAACTGGGGATAAAATTATCTGCCTGGGAGAGAGCATCTCCTAGTCGATCCTCTATCTGGATGAAGATAGGTTCAGCGATCGCTAAAGCTTGCTCAGCATCAAATTGACCTGATTCGATCTGCTCCCTTAAAGGCAAACGCAGACAATCATAAGCTTGGAATAGTTGGCTCTCAAAGTCAACATCAATTGCTACAGATTCGTTGTAGAGAGCTTTGAAGATATTTTCTAAGCGATGAGCTAGGGTTGCGATCGCTCCTAAATCAATGCTAGCAGCTCCTCCCTTGAGAGAGTGGGCAGCTCGCATTAAGTTGTGGATTTGGGCAGTACTACGCTCAGACAGCAGCTTGAGTAAACCATCTTCAATTTCCTGCAATAGTTCAGGAGCTTCTTCTATAAAAAACTGATATGCTTGGTCGCGGATTTCTGGGTTTATTGCCATAGTTGGTTATTTGTTATTTGTCATTACAGCTAACACGTAACACCTAACACCTAACTAACCTTAAATTGACCTACCTCCTCTTGCAGTGCTTGAGCTACCTGGCGCAGTTGCTCAAAGGAAGAAGAAACAGCATTGGCTTCAGTGGAAGTTTGGGAAGCAATGGCGGCGACATCAGTCATAGTTTCGGTAACTATCTCCGAGACTTTAGATTGCACAACTGTTGACTCGGCAATCGCTTCAACTAATTGATTAATCTCAGCAGAAGCAGCAGTAATTTTATTGAGGCTTTGGCGGGTTTCATCTACAAGTTTAGTTCCCGTTACCACCTCATCGGTACCTGTTTCCATCGTGGCAATTACTTCATTGGTTTCCTGCTGGAGTTCTGCTACTAGCTTTTCAATTTCGATAGTAGCTTGTGCCGATTGCTTTGCTAGCTTGCGTACTTCCTGAGCAATAATGGCAAAACCTCTACCTTCTTTACCTGCTTGAGCTGCCTCAATGGAGGCATTTAAAGCGAGCATGTTGGTTTGTTCAGCAAAGTTACTGATGAGGTTGACTACTTTAGAGATTCTTTGGGAAGATTCTCCTAGGCGCTTGACTTTTTTGGCTGATTCTGCTACAGTCTCTCGGATAGCAATAATTCCGTCTACTGTCCGGTTCATATTGGCATCCCCTTCCTCTACTGTTTGGGCTGCTTGTTGGACAGCTTTCTCTGCTTGCTGAGCACTGCTAGCCACAACTTCTACCAATTGAGCCATTTCTTGCACTCGTTCTAGAGCTACAGCAATTTCCTCTGCTTGTCGCAAAGCTTCTGTTGACAGAGATTGGACTACAGGCTCATTATTGTTAGTGGTTTCGGCTACCTGAACAGCAGCTGTTTGCACCTGGGTAACAATTTTCCGCAGGTTAGCTATTGTGGCATTGTAGGAGTCTGCGATCGTGCCAATTTCATCTTCTGTCACCTTGGCTCGGACAGTGAGATCCCCTTGAGTCAATGGTTCTACTTCCATCAGTAGATCCAAAGCACGCTTTTGTAGTGCCTCTTTGCTCTTGCGCTGCTCTTGAGCTATTTCTTCATTAACTTCTTCTCGTTCCAGCTCAATTTCCCGTTCTCTTATGAGGGTTTTTACAGAAGCTACGAGATTATTGAAGGTTTTAGCTAGGGTTTGGGTTTCCGTACTGCCACGGGGTTCAACCGTGATATCTAGATTACCTAAAGATACTTGCTCGGCTTTATCAGATAAGTCATTGAGAGGGGCTGATAGTTGATCTGCTAATTGCATAATAATTGCCACTGCCACTGTTCCTAGAATCAAGGCAATCAAACCGAAGACTGCTAGTAAACCTCTACTAACCCCTTGAATGTCATTAATGTCCATCACAGCAATTGCCACCCAATCGAGTTGAGGAATGGTGCTTAGGGTGTATTGCTTGCCTTGGTAAGCGAATGAAATACTCAGAAGCTGTTTTTTCCCCTCGTTCTCAAAGGTGTGAAGTTCCCATTGTCCCAGGGAATATTGGCTTCGCAGCTCCTGCAACATTGCCTCAGAATCAGCACCCTGCTCTTGGAGTGCCTTAACCAAGATTCCTGCTAATTGAACAATCGCTTCACCTCCGACGATTTCTTTAGTATCGCTAGGACCATCAGCAGTGAGTGTATCTATAATAGTTTTGGAGCTAGTATCCAAAAGCTGTACTTGTTGGGAGCCAGTGAGGTGCGCGTACTGCAAAAGCTCTCCCAATTGATCAAAGGCAGTCGAAGGTACAACCATTTTGATAACGCCAAGAAACTCTTCTGAGAATGGGTCTAGAATTGCTTGGGAAAAGTCAACAGCAAAAGTATTTGCCGATTCATCGATTGCCGGATCTCCCACCGATAAACTATCTCGTTTGGCATTTTGCCACCAATCTTCGTCCCTTTGCACAAAGTCACTAGTAATATTACTTGAAGCAATTACCAAGCCATTTTTTTCAGTGAAAAATATTTCAGCTAAATTTTCATTCTTGAGGATTCTCAACAAATAATTATTGAGATTTTGATTAACTTCCAGCAGCTTTGTGTTACCAAAACGTTTTTCCAACTCATCAATTGGTAATTCCACTAATCCCTGAACTTCAGCTTTTTGTCCACTGTTGCGAGCTGCATCAATAATTAAGGGATTACTAGCGATATCAAGGGGAATTTTTACCACCTGGTTGACTAATTCGCTAGTTGCTTGGCTAGTTAGTAAGGATTGTTGCTCTAAATGCTCTTTTAGTTCATCCCCACTCTGTTGTTGAATAACGCTGTAACCCAACACACTAGCCAAAGCTAGAGGCAGTAATACTGTCGGAAGAATGGTCATCAACAAGCGGCGACGCAGAGGGGTTGATGACTCGAATGTTGGTTCTGTGGCCGTTGGTGCAACAACTTCTTGAGCTAGTTCTTCTGAGGTACTCCAGTTTCCGTTTGGCAATATATTGGGAGACAAGGAACCATCAATCTCCGTAATTTGGCGTTCAAGTTGAAAATTGTTATTAGTCATTTGTTATTAGTTGTTTGTTGTTTGTTGTTTGTTGTTTGTACCAATGATCAATGACCAATGACCAATGACCAATAACTAATGACTAATGACCAATGACCAATGACCAATAAACAATGACTAATTCACCTTAAATTGACCAACATCATCTTGTAGTGCCTGAGCCACTTTTCGTAATTCTTCAAAGGAGGATGAAACTTGGTTTGTTTCTGCTAAAGTTTTATTAGCAATTGCTGCTACATTGGTCATCTTGTTGCTGACTGCTTCTGAGGTAGCTGTTTGCACAACTGTTGCTTGGGCAATTGCTTCAACTAACTCACTAATTTCGCTAGAGGCAACGGTAATTTTGTTGAGACTCTGACGAGCTTCATCCACCAAACTAGTTCCCATTACTACCTGCTGAGTACTGGCTTTGATGGTGGCAACCACGTCATTGGTTTCTGCTTGAATTTGTTCGACTAACTTTTCAATTTCACCAGTAGCTTGTGCAGATTGCTGTGCTAGCGATCGCACTTCATCAGCAACCACGGCAAAACCCCTACCTTCTTCCCCAGCTCGTGCCGCCTCAATGGAAGCATTGAGCGCTAGCAAGTTGGTTTGAGCGGCAAAAGTACTAATCAGGTTGACTACTGTGGAAATCTTTTGGGAAGATTCCCCAAGGCGTTTAACTTTATCGGCAGTTTCTGTTACTGTTTCTTGAATCTGTACGATGCCATCAACTGTCCGGTTCATAGCTGCATCCCCTTCTTCCACCGTCTGGGATGCTTGGCGTACAGCGGCTTCAGCTTGCTGAGCACTGTTTGCTACCAGCTGCACCGATTGAGCCATATCTTGTACCTGGCTGAGAGCTTGAGCAATTTCCTCCGCTTGCTGCAAGACTTCTTGAGATAACTCTTGCACAGAAGTTTCATTGCTATTAGTGGTTTCGGCTACCTGGCTAGCTGCGGTTTGCACCTTGGTAACCAGTTTTCGTAAACTAGCCACCGTGGAATTGTAGGAATCGGCAATTGTACCGATTTCATCCGTTGTCACCTTAGCTCGGACGGTGAGGTCCCCTTGACTAACTGGCTCTACTTCTATCATCAGTTCCAAGGCTCGCCGTTGCAGCGCCTCTCTGAGTTGGCGCTGCTCCTCAGCTAATTTTTCGGTAACCTCTAGTTCTCGTTCCTGCTCAGAAACTAGTGCTTGTTCTCGCAATAAATTGAGATTCTTGAGCTGCACAGCCATCTGGTTGATATTAGCTCCAAGCACCGCAAATTCGTCTTCTCCTTGGACTTCCACACGGGTATCGAGTTCTCCTTGACCAATTTTTTCCACTGCATCCGTAGCTGCAACAAGTGCACTGGTAGCTTGTTTAGCAATGATAGTTGCGATCGCAGTAACTACCAAAGCTGTCATCATTGTTCCCAAAGTAATAGTTAAGAGTAATTGTCTTTGGGGTGCAAAGGCAGTTCTTAAATCACTGGCAATTAATACCCCAAAGTCTAGTTCCTCTAAGCCTGCTAAGTTTTCCACAGGTGCGTAGGTTAACAGTTGCAAAGAACCATCATCGGTATCAACATCTATCACCGAGTCAAGCTTGTTTGCTGCCTTAAGTTGAGCATATTTAGCAAAATGTTCTTGTGCTGGTTGATTTATTCTCTCCTCAGAGCCAGAAGCTAGAAAGTACTTGTCTGAATTATCAACCACATAGTAATTGTTTCCCTCACTGCCGAAGTCTCGAGCTACTTTATCTAAACCCTTTACAGGCAACTGAAAACGGATTACGCCGGTGATCTTGTCTGTACCTATATCTTTCACCGGTGAAGCAATATGCATACTCAAGGTTCCGGTAGTTCTGGAGACTGAGGGGGGGTTAATCGTCGGCTGACCGGTTTTCATGATACGCTGATAGTAGTCCCGAGTCAGGTGGTTGGGTACCGGCTTGCCTTTAGCCTGTACGACAGTTTCACCATTGAGATCAAACAGAGCTACGCTGTTATAGACTCCGTAAAGTTGGACATAGCGATCAAGTAAAGCTACCTTTTCTTCAACAGGCGTAATCCCAGACACCCTAGGGTCAGTGAAAATTGGCAATTGCCCGAGTACCTGAATATCTGCGAATCTGTCAGCCATAAAGAGATTGATTTCATTAGCAAGTTGAGCAGCGACTTGTTGCTTTTCTCGTGTAATTTCCTTTGTGATCGATTGGTTAGCAAAGTAATAAGCAATTGAACCAATGGCTAGCACTGGGGTAGTGCCAATAGCAATAGCTAGAATAGTTGCTTTTGCTCTAACATTAATTCGTTGCCACCAAGGACCTCGCTTTTGTGGAACAGAAGTTGGCACGAACTGTAGATCGGAACCCATTTGCTCTGATTCAAAAATTTGGCTTGCTGTTGGTACTTGGGAAGACTGTTGCCAAACATCTGAGCCAGAGAGGGGATCACCAGTAGCTTGAGTGTCAAACTCCATAGTTTCAGATATGGAAGTGTTGTTGTTAGTAGAGTTTTGGGTAGTAGATTGAGAAGGAATCTGAGTCATGTTAGTTAATTGAGAATTGAGAATGGAATACTATATTATTGTTCTTAGTTTGATGGCTTAGGCATTGCAGCTATAATTGCTTGACCATCAAGAACTACTAGCATTTCATCATCTGGTTTTAACCAATAGCCGCGTAAAAATGGCACTAGTTCAGGGGTAACAGTAGATGATGGTGGGGATTGAATTAAATCTGGATTACACAACTCAATATCTTCTACCCGATTGACTACTAGTCCGAGCATTTGAGTTTTAAGATTGGTAGAATTTGCTTTATTGCCAATAGCTTTCAAGACAATTGCCTTATGGACTGAAACATTGCTTGTTTGTTGATACCAGGGAGTGAGTCCAACTAGATGTCCTAAATCAACTATCCACAAAATGTCTCCTCGCCAGTTGTAGACACCCATTACCCAGGGATTCATATGAGGAATGGGTACAATCTCACCGATGGGAATAGTTAGTACCTCGGTCAATTGCTCTAGAGGCAGCAATGTTGTCGTATCCGGCTCAAGATAAAACCGCAAAAACTCCTTCTTAAGTAGCGATTGAGAACTGGTAACTAGTAGATTAGAACTGGATATTTTCATTCCTAAGGTTTGATAAATGACCAATCATCCATTAGAGTTTGATTAGCTGTTTAACAGTACGCACGAGCTCTTCTTGATCAATCGGCTTAGACAAGTAAGCATCTGCTCCCTGTTTCATTCCCCAAAACTTATCCATATCACTGCCTTTCGTTGAGCAGATAACGATAGGAATATTGCTAGTGTCAGTTTGAGCTTTTAGTTCGCGACAAAGCTCAAAGCCACTGCAACCGGGTAGTACAATGTCTAGAACAATGATGTCAGGTCGATGAAAAGTAATTTTAGCTAGAGCTTCTTCTCCAGTTTGAGCAATTAAAACATCAATGCCCCCTTGCCGGAGACAACCAGAGAGAACCTGCATATCTGTCAGAGAATCTTCAACAACTAGAGCAATACCCATGGCATTTACTTCAATTAACAAACAATAGAAGAACAGTTATGAAAATAGATTGGGTATAAAAAACTAGGCTTTAAGCTATTTGAGGCTAAAAAATATGCACCGAGATTATATATCCAAAATCTTGCAAGCTTCTATAAAGAAGCAGAGCAATAGCTAAAGGAAGACAATCAGTCTTATCCCTTTAATCTTTAATATTTAACCTTGACCCTGTCGGGCAGCGACTTACCCTTTAAACTTTCGCCAATTAATTAAGTCACTCATCGAAGCAGACAACACCCTGAGGTCTAGCTTGTAAATTGATTTGTAGGGTCAACTTAAGATATCGCATCATCCTAGTGTTACTAGTAATTACGATGAAATTTGTAGCTATCCTAGCTTATTAGTTCGTGAGGTTTGTTAATTTGGTTCACCATTGGCAAAGTATAAACCTCATCAATATCTTTAGTAAGCTACCTCATACAAGTAAACACACCGCTGTGAGTTTGTAGATGACCTTATCTAATTTATATAATTCTCTCTTAACTTAGTACTATTCCGCAAGGGTAATTTATTAAATCATCCTATATTTCGGACATCAGCCGTAAGTATGCAGGACGGCCAAAAATCTCTATAATTCTTTTATGATAAAGTTTTCGGGGATTAGTAAAGTTTTTTGTTCTCAAAAAAAATTATTTAATGCAGCTATCAACCTAAAATGGGACATGCTAGTTAATGATGAGGTTGTAGGTTGTAGGTTTTCAATGATAAGCCTCACCAATTGATTTTAACATTGCCGATCTACTTATATTAAATTCTCTAGTCAGGAAAATATTAATATATATTAATATTTTCCTGACTAGAGATGCATTCTATATAGTGTTTCCCAGTGAGTGGCAAACCGAGAAAGCTATCTTGCTAAGAAAAAAAAACTCGGTACTTCTTACTCTGTGTTTTTTATTCGCTGTTCCATGTTACCTTTTTTACAACATTTGGTATTTGCCACCGAAACAAAAACCCTATATACTATTGAAGCCGGTCAAAAAAAATATCTATCTGTGTGTTTCTACGCAGTTGCTTTTAATTCACCAAAATGACAAACGCTATACCAAATTGAAATCTACTGCCTCAGGTGAAACAGTATTTATCTGGGTGTCTCTACGCAGTTGCTTTTAATTCACCAAAACCACAAACGCTATACCAACTTGAAGTCTCCTGCCTAATTAGCCTGCCGATGTGTATTTTAAATGGGAATCTACTTAGCACAGATGCTAACTAATGGCAAATCTGGTTCGCAGGAGCTGCTGTTCACAAAATGTCTAATTCTATTTATTAAGTTGATTCTAGCATCTCAGGATACCAGTCCCACTAAAGCGGATTTGGTATAACTTAACCCATCGTAGTTTTAGCATTTACACTACTCAGAAAAGTCAAGCAAGTTTTGCATAATTTACCCGAGGACGGCTACTTTTAACCCTTGTCCTCAAATTCAGTTCGACAGAGAAAATTCATGCTCAAGCAGTTCAAATTAAAATCTAAGTTCTTATTCTTCCTTGCAGGTATTGTTCTACCTATCGCACTGTTTATCGGCTGCGGCTCCGACAATTTATCTACTAATTCCAACTCCTCAAACAATCCCGACGTAGCAATAGCAACCAAGATTGCTCAGGGTATTGCTGAGGCTTGTCCAGTTGCCAACCTTGATGACGAGAAGGCTCACCAACAATGTGCAGAGAAACTTGCCAAGCTTGAGCCGTTGCGGAAAGCCATGAGCGAAGAAATCCTCTGGGGTCAACAGAAGGAGCCAGACCATTACAATCTAACTGAACATGAGACTACCATCTTCAACCCCCTTGTCTGGCGTCGCACATACATGTCTACTTTCATGGTTACCGACGAACCGAGGGTTGAGGAGCAGCAAGGTTTTACAGTTATCCACCTACCAGTTGTGTTCCGCAAAGAACTTGACATGGGTGCTTTCCCTTATCCATTCTGGCACTCGCCGAAAAAATGGCAAGCTTACCAGCAAGCTTCTGAACTGTTGTTACTCATGAAGGAAGGCACAATTAAAGGAGCTATGCGTTCCTACCAGAAGGATCAAGAACGTCCCCTAGTAGAGCGAGAGTGGGATGGTCAGTGGACTTGGGAAGTTAAAGATGGTAAGCAAGAACCCAAGGTGACATTGTACACAAACCTCTTTTCTCAGGGCAACCCACATGTCAAGACCCTTGACGCTGCCTATCGAGCCTTTGAAGTAGAAATGCGACAGCACGCTTGCATGGTTTGTCACAGTCCCGACAACTCCAATGAAATGAAGCAGTTGCTACTGCTGAACTATCCCAACCAAGCGCTTGCCTCGCGGCACGAAAATGTAACCGAAATCAAAAATAAGTTGATGCCGCCACCAGCAGGTATTCCTGATGATAAGGAGCGACAGAAGTTGTTAGAACTGGCAAAAGCTTTTGCTGAAGCTGGTGATAAGGCTCTCGCTTATGAAGGCGAGGAAGTAACGGCTACAGCAGATACTTCAGCTACTGTTAATGGTGCTTAGCGCAGCGGCACCCGCAATGAAGGGAAAAAACAAGCCAATCCTCTTCCCTTCTGCCCTCTGACTTGTAAGTAGGCAATAGGCAATAGGCAATAGGGAAGAACCTACTTTCATTATCTGGTGGTGAAAAAAAATTTTTCATTCAGACTGCCTCTTGCCTTCTGCCTTGTTTCTTAAGAGCAGCCCCACGGGCGGCGATTGCCACCCTCTACGGAGGTCAGAAACAAGCCAAATCCTCTTCTCTTCTGCCTTCTGCCCTCTGCCTTGTTTCTTAAGAGCCCCCCAACTGGCGACGCACCGCCCGCTACGAATAGAAGAAACAAGCTCAAATCCTCCTCCCTGTTCCCTATTCCCTGTTCCCTGTTCCCTTGTTTCTTAAAAGCTCTGTAAATTTTGCTCACTCAAAGGGAGCAGGGGAGAAAAAACATCGAGTGACTATATAAAGAAGATAGAACATGAAAGTAAACGCTGCTTTTCGTCGCTATCATCGGCAACTAGCTATCATATTGTTCCTACCTCTATCCCTTACTGTGATTACAGGTACAGCTTATCCAATTTTTGATGAGTGGCTTTCTCTCCATGAGGTATCTAAAGTGATGCTTAAGATTCACTCAGGCAGAATTTTGGGACTCCAAACTATATATCCACTGTTAAATGGATTAGGTTTGGTGGGATTACTGATTACAGGATTGAACATGACGGGTTTGTTGCGTAACCGTTCAGCCAAAAAATCAACTAACAAAAAATTGAGTCAACAATAACCCCATTTTTCAAACTTTTATGGAACGTCGTACATTTCTCAACTGGGTTGGGGTGGGTTTTCTTGCCAATTATCTACCAGTAACCCTGGCAGCCTGCTCTTCTAACAGTTCCACCACTAAAGCTGGAACGACTGGCTTTCGAGTGGTGGGAACCGTGGGACAATTAGAGAAAGAGGGTCAAATCTTTAATGAGGAGTTGCCTGAAAGTCCAGTCTTAGTCGTCCAAGATTCAGCTAACTCCGATAAGTTAGTAGCCATTAACCCTATCTGTACTCACCGGGATTGTGCAGTGGAATGGAAGAAACAAAAGAATGTGTTTCTTTGTACCTGTCATGATTCTGAGTTTGATACAACTGGTCAAGTTTTAGGGCCACCAGCAAAGGTACCCCTAGCAACTTATGCTGTTAAAACAAAAGGCAATCGCATTTTGGTAGGTAATATTCAACCAGCCTGAGCCAGAAATTCCACCCAAAATTTCGCTCACCATCTTAAATCTGTTTGAGATAGTAATTAAACCGCTCCCGTAGTTGTTCAACTGTTAGGTTCTGACTCCAGTATTCTACCAGCGCATGACCAAATGCCCAAGCATTGCGCTCCGGTGAGGCAGAGTTTTCCAGTATCAAAGGCCAGAAAGAGAGCAAGTCAAAATTGAGGGTGTTAGAATCCTCTGTATTCAAGAGTGAGAATAAATCATATGCCATCTGGAGTTTACCAATAACAACAGGCAACTGTTCCACAGGAATTTGCTCTGCCAGCACATAAGCTAGGGTTGGTGCTCCAGTTGATAGGGTGGAAATAAACTGGAGCACCGGACTTTTCAACAGTGTAGTCAGCCCTTGAGTAGTTGCCATCTGGAAGGTGTAATGGTCGATAATTTTGGCTGCAGCCAGGGTGCGGGCTTCCAGATTACGCAAAAAGCGGGCAAGACGAAGTTGCTTAGCAGGTGCGATCGCTTCTACTAAGGCTAATGATAAAGCTTCTACTCCCCAGGCAGCTCGACCAATTTTGAGGTCAGCAGCTACGATGGGTAAAGCCCGCTCACAGAATTCCCCCAGCAGTTGAGCCCGATACTCGGTGGCTTCCTGAATAGCAATTTCCTTAGGACGTTTCCCCCATTGCCAGTTGTAAGGCGGTTCCCACTCCCGGATAGGGCGCAAACGATCCACCTGAGTAATGATTGCAATTGTTGGTAAGTCTTTAACTTCTGCCTTGAGGTCTTGGAGAAAGTCTACATCCATTTGTAGAGCTGGATCTAGAGCCGGGGTAACCAGCAGCAGTAAATCCGTTTTAGTAGCATAATCTAAAACTAACTCCCGAAGCTCAGCACGGTTCACCTGTTCGTAACCTGGGGTATCCCAAAGTGTCAGCATTTCCCCAGTTGAAACTTGCCACTGATAATTCTGAATCTGATCAGTACTGGGCAATACATCCACAGCAGCTAACTCTGCTTGAAACAGAGTGTTAATCAGGCTGCTTTTTCCTGCTCCTGTTCGCCCCACCAATAAAATATTGACAGGTTTTTGCTCAACTGCTTCAGGGGATTCTGCTTGAGCCAGAATATCTCGCAGAGTTTGGGTTTTTGCCTTGGGTAGGGTTGGCGTGGAAACAGCCAATTCTGAAGCAGGTAGTGGGCTATCTCCGTACAGGGCAATTGCCTGTTGAGAAAGATTCCTGAGAGCTGCTTCCCGAAATAGCTGGCTCAAATTGACTAGCAGTTGTTCAGTTGCCTGGTTACTAGAGCGCCTACTAACTGTTTTTGCTGCCGCTGCCGCTGGGTTCAAGAGCCATTGCACCCAATTCCAGACTCGCCAAAGTTTGCGAGCAGATGGTTCCAGCTTACGATAAGCCTCGTAGGCTTGGTATGCTTGCCCCACAGTAACCTGATTTAGAACTGGGGATAACTTTTGCATCCACCTATCTAGATCATCCACCGTCCCTCGAAGCAATCCATAAGCCTCAGGTATGTAGATGCTCAACAGGGGATATTTTACTTCCGGATGGTAAACTTGCGCGATCGCAACAATCAGCTCCTGGCATCGTGTCCAAAATGTTTGCCAATCTTCCCAGATTGGTGCATCCTCCTGTGCCGCCTTCAGGGTTTTTTGGAGTACGGCTTCTATTCGATTTGCTGTATCGTTTCCCTCTGGTAGTCCTGTTGTGTCGCCTGTAGTCGATTCAAGTTCTGCACTGACTTGTGCCATAACAGCTTCCATCTGCTTGATTACAGGTTTAGTCCATTTGACTAACAACCAACGCCAACCCAAGAAAATGAAGATGAATACACCCCAAATCCAATTAATACCCCACTCGTGAATCTGCCATCCTGCTGAAACCAGCAAAAAACTCATGATGGTTGCGATTGGAAGAGCTAAAACAACCCACTGCCACAGTTTTAATCGCATAATTCTTGCTTGGACGTGACTACTGCCACACTTTCATCAAAGATTAAGGAAAGGAAGAGAGAAAATCTCTAATCTCAATATTTATTCTTTATCAATCAGAAGTCGAAGCTGTGCGGTTTTTCAGCTTTTGAATTGAGATTTGCATAGCTAGAGCCACCAAACCAATAGTAGCAATACCAAAAACAAAGGTTGCCAAAGTACTGACACCTACAACTAAAGTACGAACTGCGATCGCAATATTTATTGCTGTAGGATTAGTTGAAGCGATTGGTTTAGCTGCATAGGTTTGAGCAATGGAGGAAGTTAGTGAGTAAGCAGCAAAAGCTAATCCTCCAGCAATCATTGCTCCAGTCAAGCAGCGCCAAGGACTCAGTGATGTTTGGGTATTCTCAGCAGACTCCGAGTCTTGTTGAGATGTGGGAGGCAAATTAGTCATATAGTAGATAATCTTTATCAATTAGCAATTGACGGAGAAAGGAAAATATTTTAGATTTTAGATTTTAGATTTTAGATTTACTCTCTCCCTTCATTAATTCTAAATATTGGCATGTAACGACGATTTAACTGGGTGACATACATCATTCTTAGAGCAAGGTGCGTTCACGAACGGGGCACAAAGGTTAAGCTCATCTCAAGACTTGCATTAGGTAGGATGCAAGCGTCATTTGTCAAGTGTCCTTTGTTCTAATGACTTTCGCGGCTAGCCAGCATTTCCTCCAACCCTTTTAAGGAGTTGGCTTCCTGCTGTTTTTTATGATAGATGGTGTAAGAGGCAGCCATATATCACAATTAGTCAAAAATAGTTCTTTAAAAATACTTAAATTTTCCAATCAATGAGTAGCATCATTACTCTCCAATGAGAAGTATCACGGCAATTACTATTACTTATAGTGGATACTTAATTTTATGTGGATTTTCAATAACAAATATTAAGTAAAATCAAAATATTCTGACATTTTTAGCTAAACTTAGTAATTATTGGAATATGCAAATAAAAATTCTGAAAAATGATAATGAGTAAACTTTTAAATTCTTTTCCTGCTAATTGCTCTGAAAGCTTTCTCTGCTACTATTCAAACCAGAGCAGTATAATTCAGATCATTAGAATTACTAACATTCCCAATTTTTATTTGGAGCGAGTTGTTTTCCCTGGTCAGAGACTAGTCTTTGAAGGGGTTAAAAATGCCAGATTAGAAGTACATTCTAGTGATAAAATCACAACTATTATTACTGATATCATTCCTTGTGAACAGCTCAGTTACAATAATAGAAAAACTTCAGACAAAGTTCCCTGTTTAACTATGGCCTATTAAATAAGGTTTCAGACTTGTTCAGCAAACTCTAAATAGGAAAGTTAATTTATCCCCATCCTCTAGAGGATGGGGATAAAAGTTTATACCTCTGCCGATTTTTCATTGGTATGAAGATGTCCGACAAACACTTTAGGAAATAGCAATCCAGAGTTTGCTTTATACAATTCAAATTCAGGGTAGCGAGAAAGGGACTGATCTTTTTTGAGCATGTTGGGAATGAATATACCAGCAATAAATCCCCCCAAAATGACAAAGGGCAACCAGTGCATCGCCAGCATGGCAAAAGCTAAATAAATGAAGATCTCGCCCAGGTAGTTAGTATTTCGACAACGAGCGAAAAAGCCCTCCGTAATCAGCCCAGTCTTATACTTGAGGGTAAAATACTTCTGAGCATCACTGCCATAGTGAAGGAAGACCCCTAATATATTGAGGGCAATTGCTGCGGCAACCAAAGGCAGTGGTGGCTCCACTCTACTACTAATCAGGATAAAAGGAGCCACCCAGTAAAGGCTAAGCAGTCCAAAACCTACCAAGTTTATCTGCCAAGAAATTTCTTGCTCCCACTGCTGATCAGGATAGAGTCTGTCTTTAAGTAACCACAAAAAACCATAGGTACCATGGAGAGCTAGATAAACCCAAGGTCCTAGAGTGAAGTTCTGATAAGCTAGCATCAGCCCTAAGATAAATATGAAAGTGGTTCCTTTGTGAAGATTGATAAAATGTTTGACCTTCATAGCCTGCTCCTTAATGACAAATGACAAATGACCAACGACCAATGACTAATAACAAAGCTCATTCTCCAAAACACCAAAAGAATGCTAGCAAAGCAGCCACCAGTGTTAAAGAGGTTAGAGGCTTTAAAGAATTTAATATGTCTAGGGGAAAAAATACAAGAGTTTCTGAAAACAGCCAATTGCTGAATAATGCTAGTAAAATTAAGATAATGAAGGGCATCGTACCTCCAAAAAAAGAAACCATACCAAATCCGGTTCTCAGAGTAGGTGAAAAATAATTCAAAGTCCCCCAGGATTGGGGGATTTAGGGGACAAAGGAACACCTTCTTTCTCAATCAGATTTAGTATCACATACCGAAAGAAGATGTGGCAGACAACATACTGTCACCTTGGTTGCTCTGAGATTACCTAAATCAAGTTAAAACATAAGTAAGCAGTCTAGTTGATAACTCCTTACTCAACTGGGAGTATAAAGGAAGCTAAGTTTCCACTCTTGCTAGGAGGGGATTAATCATGCAGCGATTATATGTAATTGGTCTCATCACTTCGATAGTAGCCCTAAACACCATACCTGTCTTATCCCAAGAGGAAAATAAAGAGGCAAATTTCGACACTTTGACTTTATCACCTGGTTTTACCCAAGAGGAAGGGCAAGTTAGAGGTTATACAAGTGGCTCTTTCCCCTTATCAGCAAAGGCTAATAGTGATCGCAATGGCAACCCTTGCGTTGGTTATGGGGATACCACTCCCGATCACAAACTAGTTTTAGAACAAGATTTCTCGAATCTCAGTGTAAAAATTAACAGTAAGGGAAAAGGTACAACCTTAGTAATTCAAGGACCTAATAGCCAAACCTTTCGTTGTGGTGATGGGATAGAATCGACTAATGATGCTACTATCAAAGACAGAGGATGGGAAGCTGGTACTTACTGGATTTGGGTAGGTACGGTTAAGTCTGGAGAAATGCTTAATTACACCTTAACTGTGCGAGAGTAGCAAGGAACGATAAGATGGTCAATGATCAGTTGTACTTTCATTGGGTAATTTGCTTGTGCTATCTGCCCTAATTACCGACTTTCGCATTATCTTTGAGCGCGACCCTGCGGCTCGTAACTGGCTAGAAGTTTTGTTCTGCTACCCTGGTTTGCAGGCACTATTATCTCACCGTTTCTGTCACTGGCTACACATTTTGGGAATTCCTTTTATTCCCAGATTGATATCCCAGTTGTCTCGCTTTTTGACTGGTATTGAAATTCATCCTGGTGCCACTATCGGTAAGGGAGTTTTCATTGACCACGGGATGGGCGTTGTCATTGGAGAAACTGCCATTATTGGAGATTACAGCCTCATCTACCAAGGTGTCACCCTTGGTGGTACTGGTAAGGAAAGTGGTAAACGCCATCCTACCCTAGGAGAAAATGTTGTAGTTGGTGCGGGTGCTAAGGTTCTAGGTAATATCCACATTGGTAACAATGTTCGTATCGGGGCAGGTTCTGTTGTACTGCGAGATGTGCCTTCTGACTGCACAGTTGTGGGTGTTCCTGGTAGAGTTGTCTATCGTTCAGGTGTTCGGGTAAACCCATTAGAACATGGTTGTTTACCTGATTCCGAAGCAAAAGTTATTCGTGCTTTAGTAGACAGGATTGAGTCTCTCGAGCAACAACTGCAAGATTTGTCTAGTAAACAATTAGCAATGACTGCCTTGACTGATTGTTTATCTTTAGAGTGTTCCACTGTTGAGGAAAAAGCTACAGTAGGTCAAAATTGCCGCCTCCGAGATAAAGAAATTCGACAGTTTTTGGATAGTTCTGGTATTTAAAGGTTTTTCCAAAAAGTAGGGGCGAATGGCCATTCGCCCCTACTATTGCCTTAATTACCTTCTAGCTCCAATACTGTTGGCTCCCGTCGCTCAATACGAATTTGATTTAGGCGTGGTCCTTCAGCAGAGACAATAGTAAAATCAAGATTGTTATAGTGCAGGGCTTCACCCTGTACAGGAATTTTCTGAAACTGATAGAGTAAGAATCCTCCCAAAGTTTGGTATTCGTCAGTCAAAGGTAAATCCAAATCCAACAATTCGTTAACTTCTGCCAAGTCCATTTGGGCTTGCACAATAAAGGTATGTTGGTCAAGATTTTGCACAGTTAACTCCTCTGGACTTTCTGGTTCAGGCTCTTGACCAATAATTTCGGCAATCAAATCTTTGAGGGTAACTAATCCTGCTGTACCACCAAACTCATCTACAACTATAACCATGGCTAGGTGCGATCGCTGCATCAAAGGTAATAGTTTGCTCAAGGGGTGAACCTCCGAGACAAATCTTGCAGGGCGAACCCACGGGTGAATCGGCGAATCTAAGCTTAACTGTCCTTGGTAGAAAGGTTCAGCTAATTCTTTAAAGTAAATAATGCCACGAATATCATCAAGGGATTCCCCAGTGACGGGATAACGAGAGTGACCAGTTTTGACAATTTCTTCTAGTAAAGTCTGGAAAGTGGCATTAATAGGAATTGCAGTAATGCTAGTACGGGGAACCATTATCTCTACTACCAAGACATCACCAAACTCAAACACGTTTTTGAGGAGTTTGCGTTCTTCTGCTTCGAGTCCGATAGACTCGCGCTCAGTGGTAATAATTAGTCGTAACTCTTCTGGGGTTACCCGACTGTGGCTATACCAGCCTTGACTCTTATAGGGAATACCCACAAGCTTTAGTAACCAATGAGTTGATTGGTTCAAAATCCAGATAAAAGGATTAAAGCAACGGGCAATCACCAGACTTGGTGGTCCCAAAAACCGTGCTAGCCTCTCTGAGTAGAGTAGGGCAACGGATTTGGGACAGAGTTCCCCCAAAACGATTTGCAGGTAAGCAATGAGGAAAAAGGCAACAGAAATGGCCAGGGAATGGATAATAATTTGGCTCGAACCCCAAGAAATAGGAAGTTGTGCGATCCAAGGAGCCATTAGGATAGCCACAGTATTTTCACCAATCCAGCCAAGAGCTAAACTAGAGAGGGTAATTCCCAACTGAGTTGTAGAGAGTAGGCGCTCAATACTCCTTTGCAGTGCTTGGACAGTTTGCGCCTGAACGTCACCTGCCTCAACCAGCTGATTAATACGCGATCGCCGCACTGAAACCATAGAAAATTCAGCAGTGACGAAAAAAGCGTTAAGCGCAATAAGTAGAAGCACCAATAATAATCGTAGTAGAATGTCCTGATTGGTGAGTGTTGCTGATAGCAGAGCGTTAGCAACGACAGGAGCATCAGCACTCACCGTTAGGAGAAATATTAGGTCAGCAGCCATAAAAAAGGTAAAAGGCTATTGAGTAAAAATAGCACGTTCAGCATTCAACTGTGCTGCCTCACGAAACACATTCCCAAGATTCCTATTCAGCAACACTAGTGATAACTTCTAATGGCTCGTGTGGCTCAGTTTCTTCCAAAAGCCGCGTTACCATACCCATGAGAAATACAGCCAAAATTATGAAAAAACTCGACAGTAAGGGCTCGGTTAAATTAGATTCTGTGTACTCTCAAGATCTGCAGAGCAAAAAGACTTGGTATTCTTCGGCAGTAAGGGCATATGATCGGACAAGACCAAGCTATCCACAAGCAATAATTAATCGTGTTTTAGAGCTGGCTCAGATTTCGAGGGATGGACGTATTCTGGAAATAGGATGTGGTTCAGGCAATGCGACAGTTGCATTTGCGCAGATGAGTTTTTCTCTGCTTTGCTTAGAGCCAAATCAAGACTTTTGTTGGTTAGCGCGTCAGAATTGTCGGGAGTATTCTCATGTAGAAATTCTCAATACCTCGTTCGAGGAGTGGTCCGAAGAAGCTGAAGCATTTGATGCTATTTTAGCAGCTACAGCGATCCATTGGGTTTCACCGGAGATTGCCTATCCCAAAGCAGCAAATGCTTTGAAAGAAAATGGTTCTCTTATCCTATTGTGGAATGTGATTCCTGAACCTAGTCCGGGTCGGTATAACTCCGCATTAGAAATTTATCAGACTTATGCCCCTTCCATTACAGCTTACGAAGATCAGGAATGTCAGAGGGCAAAGTTAAAGGGGATTGAAGACATAGTAATCAACTCAGGGAAATTTATAGATTTAGTATCTGGTTGGATGGAGTGTCAAGCTGTGTATAGCATTGATGACTATTTAGCATTACTCAGTACTCTTTCCCCATATTTGAAGCTAGAAGAACATAGTCGAGAGCTTCTATTTGAACATTTGAGGGAGAGTATGGAGCAAGAGGTTGAGGACAGTATTAATGTGTCTTACCTGTCTGCTTTTCAGGTTGCACGCAAGTATAATATACCGTTTCTCATTTAGATGAGGTACTTTCGTTCTTGGTTTTTGGGAATGGGGAATGGGGAATAGGAGATGTACCTCACGGATGCGAGAACTACTATATAAGTAGGTAACTAAAAAAAGATCCTTGGATTTGTAGGGTGGGTTTAGGTAAAATGCTTGCAATCTAAGCTGTTTCATTCCTGCAAAGCCCACCTTTCTCATATGCGATCGCACTAAGCTCGCAACGCATCTAATTTGCACCAAATTCAATTATCAGCTTCTTGTGGAACATGCATCTTGCCTGTCGGAAACATGCAAGGTGAATGCGTCTAAGCTTATCAGTTATCTGTTGCTGAGTGCTGAGGAGTTGTTTGTCTGGGATAATTCTAGCTAGAATGCAGCAAATACTCCTATGTTTCCGGAATGTGTGTTTTTTCAGGAGTAGTTAAAGGACTGCATTGCTAGGATAAAGCTGACAGCTGACGGACTTGCACTATGGGAAATGAAAAACATCTTGCTTTTTGCAGTGAAAGTTCCATCAGATATTGATCAATCTGAATTTAGAAATGATTTTCAACAAAAATATGAATCGGAATTGAAATTGATCAAAAATCAACATCAAGAACAAATTAAAGAAAGAGAAAAACAGCTTGGTGTTTATGAGCAACAAATAAATCGGCTAATTGATGAATTAGGTAAGTCAGTAAGTAAATCTACAAAAACATACCATATAAGCGATTTCCAATTTGCTGGTGGTCTTATAGATACTGAAACACTTAATGCCCGTCACATAGGTGGTAACATTCACAATGACTCTGTAGTTATATTAGTTATAATGTGGGGATTGGCTATAATTATTATTTTTGGAACATTTAAAATCTTATTATTACCTGCTGCAATATTAGTTTTGTCCTATGGTTTATTTAAATTATTATCAGCTTAGTTAATAGCGCTTTTCATTCGCATAGATATAATTGTCCAGTGCGATAGGAATCTAAGAGACAAAGCTTTGAACTGTTCATTTGAAAATCGCTAAAAAGTAGGATTAAAGCAACTCAAAAGCATTTAAAGAGGCAATAGACCACCCACTGGTGAACATTTTGATAGCAATAATCTCCGGTTGGCAGTAAGTTTAGTAGATGACTATAGCAACCCTAAATAGGATGTAATAAGTGAGCAGCTTAAGACCCAGGTGTAAGCTTAGACGCAATTCACCTTGCATGTTTCGGACAGCAAGATGCCTGTTCCACAAGAAGCTGATGATTGAATTTGGTGTAAATTAGATGCGTTCTAGCTTAGCCAGGAGTTCGTTTCTGAAAATTGCCACAACCTATTTAGGACTGCTATGTCATAAGGTGATTTCCAAGAAAAAATGTACCTATCGTAGGGTGAGTTAGCGAAGCAGATGCTGGTGGCGAAATTAACATTTTGATAGCTATCCAGCAACAGAAGTTACTGTTTCTGGAGACTCCTCCGGCTCGGTTTCTTCCAAAGATGACCCAATCATTTCCTTATACATTTTGACGTAATCAACCGCTGATTTATTCCAGCTGTTGTATTCATTCATACCCCGTTTTTGTAGCTCTTGCCATTGCTCCTTGAAGCGGAATCCTTCCGAGGCACGCACTATACAGGTGAAAAAGTCTAACGGCTCATAACGATCAAAACAGTAGCCAGTTCCAGCTTTGTTGACTGGATCATGGTGAGAGACAGTATCTACTAAGCCACCAGTACGCCGCACAATTGGGACGCAGCCGTAACGCATAGCTAGCATTTGGCTAATACCGCAAGGTTCAAACCGGGAAGGCATGAGAAAAGTATCTACACCAGCATAGATGCGTCTTGCCAGAGCATCATTATAAAGCAGTTGACTCGACATCCGACCTGGATAACGGGATGCCATCTGCCACAACTGGGTTTCATAATGACGCTCTCCTGTACCCAATACGACTAGTTGACTATCTGTATAAGCTAGGAAGCGGTCAAATACTTGTATAAGTAAATCAATACCTTTTTGTTCTACAAGCCGCGTCACCATACCCATAAGAAAGGTATTGGAATTAACTTCTAATCCTGTTTCCTCTTGCAAGGCAATTTTGTTAGCGCGGCGTAAATTGATGGTATCAGCAGTAAAATTTTGAGGGATATATTTATCAGTTTCCGGATTATAACTTTCCGTATCAATACCATTAACAATACCCACTGTCTTCTCACTGATAAAAGACAGCAAGCCTTCTAAAGTTTCACCATATTCAGCAGTTTTGATTTGCTGAGCATAGGTAGGAGAAACCACGCTCACCCGATCAGCAAACTGCACTGCCGCTGCCATAGTATTATGTCCTTGCATATACCAAGGACACCAAGTCATCTGCTCTAATTTCCAAGCCCACGGTCCTTGATAAGCAAGATTATGGATTGTGAAAACAGTACTGATATCTGGAGATTGGTGCATCCAGACAGGAATCATTCCTGTGTGCCAATCGTGGCAATGGATAATTTGGGGCTTCCAGTAGTTCCAAGCAAATTCCGCTGCACCATTGGCAAATAGGGTAAAGCGCCAATCTTCGTTCTCGCCACCGTAAATACTACGACCAGAGAAGGCAAGATGACCAAACAAGTATAAAGGTACATCTGTGCCTGGTAAAACTGTCTCATAGACAGCAAAATTCTGGAACATAGCAGAACCAGACCAAACAGGTTCCTTAGGAACCTCCATTTTATCCGGCAAAAAGCCGTAGTAGGGCATAAATATCCGGACATCATGTCCCATAGCTCTAAGGACTTTCGGTAATGCCCCAACTACATCTCCCATCCCACCTACCTTGGCAATGGGACCCACTTCTGCTGCAACAAATAGAATTTGCATAGTTTAACTCACGCTCCAAGTCTTTTAAAGGAAAGGAGGTTCTATGAATCCCGCTGAATTTCAGCAAAAATTTCATCCAAAATCTCCTGCGCTCCCTGCTGTCGTAATTTTCCAGCTAGTTCAATACCTAACTCTTCAGCATTAGTAGCTTCCCCAATAACCGTATCTTTCACCAATTTCTTGCCATCTATACTGGCAACAATACCAGTAAGGGTAAGACTAGTAGCTTGTAGCTGAGTGTTAACACCAATCGGCACTTGGCAACCACCTTCTAGTTCCCGTAAAAATGACCGTTCTGCATAACAGCGTTGAGCAGTTGGTTGATGTTCGATCGCTTTGAGTAATTCTAATACTTCTGTGTCATCAGCACGACATTCAATACCTAAAGCACCTTGTCCGACAGCATGGAGAGAGATTTCTGGGGGTAATTTTTGGTGGATGCGATCGCTCATTTCCAATCTTTCCAATCCCGCTACTGCTAAGATTATTGCATCGTACTCACCATCATCTAATTTCTTCAGTCGCGTATTTAAGTTACCCCGGACATCCTTAAAACTCAAGTGGGGGAAATGGTGACGCAGCTGAGCCAATCTGCGCAGTGAGGAAGTTCCTACTACAGAACCAGCTGGTAGGGTATCAATTTGCTTGTCTTGATGCTTTTGGTGTACCACTAAAGCATCAGCAGGGTTTTCCCGTTCGGTAACTACTCCCAGTACCAATCCATCTGGCAAGTTTGTCGGCAAATCCTTGAGGGAATGTACGGCAAAATCAATTTCATTGTTGAGCATCCCTAATTCCAGTTCCTTGGTAAATAACCCCTTATCCCCAATCTTGGATAGAGCAACGTCCAGGATCTTGTCTCCGTGGGTACTCATCGTCTGGACTTCAAACTGTCTATCAGGGAATGCTTGTTGTAGCTTTTCCTGTATCCAGTAAGTTTGAACTAAAGCTAACTGGCTTTTGCGGGAACCAATGCGAATTATGCGGGGTGGACTGCTAACGGTAGAGGTCATAGGGCGATCTTAGACAAAAATTAGTGAATATAAACTCACTTGATCTAGACTACCGCAACCTGTGACAAGAGTAATACTCAATCCGGCTTAGGAAGCCCTGTTATTTCAAAAAGGCAGGGGAGCTTCGGAGTAGTAACTATAATTTACAGGGTAATGTGAAACGCGATCGCAGGAAAAATGAAAACAAGGCTTGAGATTTTAGATTTTAGATTTTAGATTGAATAAATATAAGCCCAAGTCTTTCAAGAAACTATAAATTACTGCTTTAGAGCCTAAAAACCTTGAGATAACTAGTTTATAATTTTCTTTTTTGACGTGGAATTTTAACCCATTCCCTATTCCCTATTTCCTGCGTCGTCAGATGCTCATTCCTCATCCTTCTTTTTCAGGGTAGGATGTTCTGAACGAGAAGCATTTTGTGGTTTTAATTCATACCAGGAAAGTCCAAAAACCAGATACATCAAGCCGCGATACTTGAGTCGAAAACTTGAATTAGGTATGAGAATTGATTTGCGACGCCGAAATGGAGATTTTACTCCCCGATATTTGCCGATAACCCCAGTCTCAATGGTTTCCAAGGTGTGGGGTTGACGTTCATAGCTGACGCCGCGATAAGTGAATTTCATAGGTTTGTTGTCTTCGTCTGAGTTTTACAGTTGCATACTCTGATGCTTAGGCAAAAACTGCCTCTATATCATCAGCCCTATAAGTAGACTTCAAAGCCAATAAACCTTTTGCCGGAAGATTTACCAACAAGATAAAATTATTTTTTGTTAAATAAGCTCTGTTCCTTTGCTCCCCTGCCTACCTAAACTAGATTTTATGGTTACTGAATCGACACTCTAGGATGAGGGTGTACACACCCCTCCTATTCCTAAAGCCACAGCTCTCATCAAATCCCAGATTTTACTATCTGCCAAACTAAAATCTTCTTCTTCTGACTCGGGTGCATCTAACACACCCCTGATTTTTCCAAAAGCCTCCTCTAGTTCTCCGCCCCTAGCTTCCAAATCCCCAATCGTATTCAGCAATTTATCTTCCCCTACTGTTCTGAATGGACTACAGAGGGTATCACTATCAATCATACTCTCACTCACCTCCTCGGTTGATTCGGTTGAGTGTATGGAGTTATCTTCTTCGGTTATACTCTCAGTCTGTCCGTATCCGGGACTAGCTAGTATTGTGAAATTCAACAAAGCAATGCTAGCAGTACCAACCGTGAGTTTTTGGAAAAATTTGTTCTTCATTGGAGTATTTTTTCCTTCTCTTTTCCCAATACTACGAAATTGGTGAGTATCGTGATACTCTCTTTGCTCCATAAAAGTCTGGTGAAACAATCTCAAACCCTTATCCTGTCTAGGTAAAAACCTAGTTTCTGGATAAGTCTAATGGCTTCGAGATTAACTTCACCGCTTAACTATATTTGAATTGACGGTTTAAGGAACTCCAATGTTTCTGCAAATTTTGAACACTCTCGAGAAACAAGGCAAAAGGCAAAAGGGAAAAGGGAACAGGGAACAGGAAAAGATATTGTTTCTCCTATTCAATTGGGGGCGCGAAGCGCTTCTGGGGAGCTCTTTGGTACAACCTTTTGGTGGAAATCACCTAAACTTCTTCCTTCTTGCACTAGGCAACTTCTCTTTGGTTAACCAGCTGGTGCTTACGAGCAGATTTTTTCAGCATCCAAGCACTCACTCCCAGTAACCCCAGCACTACTCCTGGTTCTGGGACTGATGTACTATTATCACTGCTTACTGTAGGAGCAGAGGATGCAATGGAATTGCTCGGAGGAGGAACAAAGGAAGCAAGTGAGCTAATGGTGGTAGGAGCAGTAGTACTTGAAGCCGGAATTGTGTCTAATCCTAAGTTGAAATTTCCAGATGCTAGGGGTAGCTCATCTCCAACAAAAATCTGGAAAAAGGAAATCAACCCAGAAACCTCAGGAGAAATCTCTAATCCTAGTGAATCGCTCAATCCAACAATGCCACTTAATACCGCACTCATACCGAAAGTTCCATCTGCGGTGATAGTGCAGGCTTCTGTCAGGCATCCAGAGACAATATTAGGATCGTATCCATCAATAACAATGGCATTACTATCATTCAAGTAATTAACAGCAAAGTTAGTTGTCTGTGAAGTACCATCAACAACTAGGTTACCAGTGCCAGTAAAATTAGCATTGAATAATGTATCTAATAAGTCAATCCCATCGCTGGGGGTAGTAACCAAATCAGAGAGTCCGCTTAATTCAGGAGGAAGTAAGTCAAAATATTGTGAGGGTATCGGTTCAAAAATACTGCCAAATAGGGAAGCATCCAAAGTAATATCCCCATCTTCAAATTGCGCTGGGTCATCTAATAAAGTGAAACTACCACTAAAAGACTCTGAGAAGTCATACTCAGTTGGTATCGTACCAGGAGCTAACCCCAGTAAAGTTTCAATTTCAGCAATAATAAATGTCTGTGCTACTGAGTTAGCAGTAACATTCCCAGAAACATTAGCACTATAGTCGAAAGTTGTGGTAGTAGCTGTGGCTGGAGATGTTCCAACTGCTCCTATCGCAAGAAATGCTGCGCTAGCAGTAGCTATAGATATTTTTTTCATAATCAATCTTTTTTACCCTGATAGATTTTGGTATTACTCTACTGATATCCAATATATCCAATGAATAGAATGCCGTGAGCCAATGATTGTAAAGTAACAATGAAGATAAGTGAAAGTAACTCTTAAAGCAACATGAGCAGCAGCTTACAAAAAGCCATGAAAATTTCTCTTCCCCATTCTTCATTCTTCCACCAGAGTAGTTTTTGACTGGGTGAGAATCTACTCCCCACTCAATACTGCTCGGTTAAGAGAAGTTATCAGCAAAGATGAGCTGGGGGAGCAGAGAGAGCTGGGGAGCTGGGGGAGCTTGGGGAGGCGGATTAGAGCTTATCCGAGCAGTATTGACTCCCCACTCAGCAATCTCTATCAAACGAGCACTTTTGTCTTAACTTGCGCGACAAAGTTGGATAAAATTTGCAATCCAATACTAGAAGATTTTTCTGGGTGGAATTGTACTGCCATCAAGTTGTCTCTTGCTATGGCAGCAGTTACTATTTGACTACCGTGGGTAACGGTAGCTGCCCTGATAGTAGGATCAACTGGATCAACATAGTAGGAGTGGACAAAATAGACATGGGGATTACTTGGTAATTGCTGCCATAGGGGACAATCTGGTTGAGTAAACTCCAATTGATTCCAACCCATGTGGGGAATGGTGATTCTGGGTTCTGGAAGAAAGCGGCGCACAGTACCAGGAACAATTCCTAATCCTGATTCCTTGCCTTCCTCAGAACCCTCAAACAAAATTTGTAACCCTAGGCAGATTCCTAAAAAGGGTTTGCCGCTGGAAATGGCGTTTTTAATTGGTTTGACTAAATTACGCGATCGCAAATGTTGTACTGCTGGATCAAAGGCTCCCACTCCGGGTAAAATCACAGCATCTGCTTGCTCAATATCTGCCGGGGAATCGGTAACTTTAGTTGTCGCCCCAGCTTTCTCTAAGCCTTTGCAGGCAGAGTGCAAATTTCCCATGTCGTAGTCTACAACCGCAATTACTGGCATGAACCAATTCTCCCTTAGATTGAAGCTGTCTTCATTTTAAGCGTCATCATTGCTCTCCATGCTCAGAAAACTTCTCCTCACCTCTTTTCAAACCTGGCTACCTGATCAAACATCTAATTCGTCGGATGATTTACTAGAGAAAATTGCCCAGCAGGAGAGTTTTTCTCATTCTTTGAGCTACCTGAGACAGTTGCCAGTTGATACCCTCCAAGCCAGCAGCCGTGTGATTGCCAAAATTGAGAACTTAAGACCTGATAGCATTTTGTTATGTGGGATGGCCCAAAAGCGCACCCAATTAACGGTAGAATCTTGTGCCACTTGTGGAGATGCTTTACTTAGAACAAGGATAGATTTAAACAAATTAGTGGCTGGGTTAACAGTAACAGAGATTAGTGATGATGCAGGTAAATTTGTTTGTGAGGGACTTTACTACCAGATTTTAAAGCATTTGCAAGAGCGCAACTTTAACATGAGTTGTATTTTTATCCACGTTCCACTGCTGACACTTGACAATTCTTATGGCTTAATTGAGGACTTTAACTTGATTATTGAGAAAATGGCGTCTTGGCGAAGTTAACAATTCCCAATTCTAAATTCTAAATTCTAAATTCTAAATTCTAAATTCTAAATTCTCTAGGATCCAGAGCATCCCGCAAACCATCTCCTAGAAGGTTAAATGCCAAGACAGTTAGGGTAATTAATAAACCAGGGAATAACATTGTCCAAGGCGAAGAGAGAGCATAACCACCTTTAAAGGCATCAGAGAGCATTGTCCCTAATTCTGGAGTGGGAGGCTGTGCCCCCAAACCTAAAAACCCTAAACCAGCAGCTTCTAGGGTAGCAGTACCAAGAGAGAGAGTTGCTTGTACTACCAGTGGCGCGAGACTGGTAGGTAATATATGGTGAAAAATAATTCTTCCTGGAGTCGCACCAAAAGCTCTCACTGTTTCGACAAATTCTTGTTCTCGCAGGGAGAGTACCATGCTACGAGTCAAGCGGATGAAAATCGGGATTTGCACTACTGCTACAGCAATCATCACACTGGGAATACTTGGACCAGTTACTGTAACAATAGCGATCGCTAATAAAATTGTAGGAAAGGCCAATAAAATATCAGTTAACCAACCAATGGGGGTTTCGAGCCATCCCCGAAAGTAGCCAGCAACTAGTCCTAAAAGTACACCAATAACTAATCCTAATCCGACTGCAACCAAACTAATCAATAGAGAAGTTCGCAATCCATACCAAACTAAGTCAAGGATATCTCTGCCCAAGCCATCGGTACCAAACCAATGTTCAAAACTTGGAGGTTGCAAACGGGCTGCATAATTTCTGTCTGTAGAAGGTTCATAAGGATTGAGAATTGGAGCAAGCAGCGCCATTAAGAGAATAGTACTCGCCAACCCCATACCAATTGTTCCTGAGGTTGACTTTAAGAACTTTTGGAAGGCTTTATATTTAAACAGTCTCATAGGAGGGAATTTAGAATTTAGAATTGGGAGTAGGGAGTGTTTCTTTGATTTGTAGTGCAAGCGTCTCGCCTGCTGGGAGAAGACAGCAGGTAAGATGCTCGCCCTACTTTTGCTTGCATTGGGATACTCCCAATAAGCCAATCTAAAAATATTTTTTCAATAACAACTCCAACTTCTCCTTAGTTGCTGCTGGAGCCTTATCCAGGGGTGTCAAAATTGCATATTTTAAGGCTGAGTGTGCCTCGGATACTGGTGGATTTGTGGCTAAACGTTGCACCGTTTCCTGAATTACCTTCTGAGCATTGGTGGCATTGCGATGCAAATTTTTAATGATCATCTCCACCGTCACGCTATCATGCTCGGGATGCCAACAATCGTAATCTGTTACCAGGGCTAAAGTCGCGTAGGCAATTTCTGCTTCCCGTGCCAACTTTGCCTCCTGCAAATTCGTCATGCCAATTACCGTTGCTCCCCAGCTGCGGTAAAGCTCTGACTCTGCCTTGGTTGAAAAAGCAGGACCTTCCATGCAAACATAAGTACCGCCCCGATGGAGATTGACATCCGGTAACTCCAAGCTAGCCACTGCATCCGCCAAAACCCCAGCTAGTTGATTACACACCGGATCAGCAAAAGCAATGTGAGCAATAATTCCTTCCCCAAAAAAAGTAGAAACCCGATGCTTTGTGCGGTCAATAAATTGATCTGGTACTACCATATCTAAAGGTTTTGCTTCTTGCTTGAGGGAACCAACTGCTGAGGCGGAAATGAGATACTCCACACCCAACTGTTTCATGGCATGGATATTGGCACGGAAGGGTAACTCAGAAGGCATAAGATGATGATTACGCCCATGACGAGCAAGGAAAGCTACGGTGGTTCCTGCTAAGGAACCCACAATCAAGGCATCAGATGGGGCACCAAAAGGAGTATCAAGCTGCACCTCTGCGACATCCCGGAGAGCTTCCATTTGGTAAAGTCCACTCCCACCAATAATTCCAATCTTTGCCTGAGTCATGTTCCTCGCTCTGTGCTAGTTGCGCTCCAAGCTATTTTATCAGGGAGCTCCGGAGTAGAAAATGGATTGGAGCCTTCTGCCTCCTGCCTCCTGCTTCCTGCGTTCTGTCTTCTTGTACCAATGCCCATTTCTCTTGGATGTAGCTTAAATCTTCCGACTTAGCCACATAGCTTTCCAGATAACCGCAACTGCCACAAACATAAGTATCCAAGGGGGCATAACGTTTGTCACAAGTGCCGGAACCCAAAGTTATCGTATTGAGAGCTGGAAATTTGCGATTAGTGTTGCTTCTGACATTATGCTCACCGCATTTAGGACATTGACCATTTTTCATCATTACGACTTCCTTAAAAGTTTCAACCAGCTTCAGTTTATTTTTCTGCCTTGGTAGAATATAATCAGGGCAATCTATACGCCAAGGCAAAAAGTGCTGGCACTAGAAAAGTTTGTAGCAAGGTTGTCAGTAGAGGTACTATGACTTCTCCAGAGGGTATATACTGGAGTACGCTCTCTACTGTAGGTTGTTTCACAACTAAAGGAGTACAGCCTTGTTTAATTTTCTATGCCATTAGACACTAAGGTATCTCTGTCTATAGGAAGATGGCAACTTTCTTTGTAGTCTAACTTTAGAAGACTCTTGAGCATAACTTCAGTAGCTCTGTTTGTTTAAATACGCTGGTGATGCCGATGCAGCCTGGGAATCTTCTTTAGCGTCAAACGAGTTATGTCAGTGTTAACCCTGTGCATCCTCAGACTTTATTTTTGATAACTTTTCATGCAAACTAAGGCTTTTAGTGAGATTTTCCCACTTTTCAATACAGCTAATTCACAGACACTGGAGCTGCTCCTGTCTGTTGCAGTAGAGCACGAATACCCAACCAGTAGAACAGTCTTAATGGAAGATTCCTGGGGCAATGCAGTCTACTTTGTTGTTTCTGGTTGGGTTAAAGTTCGACGCCTCTATGGAGAAAATACTGCCACATTGGCGATTTTAGGTAGAGGTGATTTTTTTGGCGAGATGGCAATTCTCGATGAATCACCCCGCTCCACTGATGTGGTTGCTCTTTCTGAAGTTAAGTTACTCAGTGTACCTGCTCAGCGTTTTATTCAAACTCTATTCAAGGATCCCCAGTTACACCACCGCATGTTGCAACTAATGGTGCGGCGGCTACGTCAGACGAATATCCGTCTCCAACTACGCCGTCAGCCACCAGCAGTTAAGTTAGCAAATACTTTGGTTAGCCTAGCACAAAGCTATGGTCAATCTACAGCAAAGGGCATGGAAATATTAAACATACCCTACAAGGATTTGGCAGATGTCACAGACATCAGCGTTGAAGATACAACCAAAATTATGGAAAAGCTCGAAAGTAAGGGCTGGGTGACAATTGATCAGCAATATCAGACTTTATGCTTAGCTAATACTAAGCAACTTACTCATCTAGCCAGAGTAGTTAGAAGCTGAGGAATTGAGAAGGCAATCTGAACGAAAAAATTTTTTCACCACTAGGTGATGAAAGTAGGGGCGAATGGTCATTCGTCCCTACTATTGCCTATTGCCTACTCACTATCTTGTGCTGGAATTTCACTGCACACTTCATAAAAAGAAGTGGTTGGAGGCTGGACAAACAAAGGAGACATTTCATGCAAAATTGCTTGGTAAGCCTCATTTTGATTGTCTTCCATATCATCTATGTTTTCCCACAAAATAACGGCAATACCTTTATCAGTGCCAGGTTCTTGCAGTAAATAGGCTCCCTTGAAACCTTGGCTGTAAGTTGATACAGCTTTTTCAAAGAGTTGCTCTGCCTCTTCAAACTTACCTGGTTTGAATTCTCCGATCGCAACATAGGCAAATTTGTGTTTAAGAAAATCTAAAAATTCTGACATATTTGCCTCCTTAAATACAGGGATTATGATTAACTTCCATACAGATGAAATCTTTCCTCGATCAAGGTTAAGCTAAGACACATTTAAGCTGGTTTGTCCTAATCTCCGCGTCCCCGCGTCTCCGCGTCTCCGCGTCAGAAACAATTCATAATTTAAATGCATAACAGCTTATCTAAAATCTCTGGGGCATTTGCCAAATCTTGATAGTTTTGTCCAAGCTCCCACTCACAAGCGTCTGTCCATCGGAGCTAATGGCAAGGGAGTAAATCCAAGCATCGTGTCCAGGAAAAATATCTTGGAGGGCACCTGTACTCAAATTCCACACCTTGATATTTTTGTCTACTCCTCCACTTACTAGGGTATTTCCATTGGGGTTTAGAGCAAGGGAGTAAACACGGCTCCAATGCCCTTCTAGGATATCTTGTGGCTCCCCAGTCTTGAGATTCCAAATCCTGATTTTTTCGTCACCGGTACTCACTAGCCTTGGTCCTAAACCTTCAAAGAAGGCATTCTCGCTGGTGTTAATCGCAACAGAGGCAACGTAGTTGGCATGTCCGGTGAAAGTATTTTGCAACTCTCCTGTCTCAAGATCCCAGATTTTGATTATTTCGTCACTTCCACTTACCAGGGTTTGTCCGTCCAGACTAAACGCAAGGGAGACGATGGAGTCGGTATTTCCCTCCAGAGTATTTTGTAACTCCCCTGTCTTGAGGTCCCAAATTTTAATCGTTTTGTCGGAACTGCCACTAACAATCGTTTCTCCATCTGGACTAATGGCTATAGCTAAGATTGCTTCTTGATGTTCATCAAGGGTATTAAGTAGCTCACCTGTATTGAGGTCCCAAGTTTTGAGAGTATTGTCGAGAGAGCCACTAACAATCGTTTCTCCATCTGGACTAATCGCTACAGCCCAAATTGGTTGTTTGTGTCCCTCAAGGGTATGAATTAGCTCACCTGTATTGAGGTCCCAAGTTTTGAGAGTATTGTCGAGAGAGCCACTAACAATCGTTTCTCCATTAGGGCTAATCGCTACAGCCCGAACTCCCTCAGTATGCCCAGTAAGGGTATTGAGTAGCGCTACTTCCTCACCAGCGATAGTTTCTGCTAAGGGAGAGACTTCCCAAACCTTGATCTGCCTGTCACCACCGCCACTAGCCAGGGTTTGACCATCGGGACTTAGAGCAACATCATAAATTGGTTCTTCATGTCCAATAAAAGTGCCTTTAAGTTCACCAGTTTTGAGATTCCAACTTTTGAGAGTTTTGCGATTCGTGCCACCAATCAAGGTTTTACCATCACTAGAGAAAATAATGGAATAAACCCAATCTCCAGAACTAATTGTTCTTCTGAGTTTGCCAGTCCGCAGGTTCCAAACCTTAATGCTATCTTTGTTGTCTAAACTGCTACTAGCTAAGGTTTGACTATCAGGACTGAAAGCTAAAGACCTAGCCCAAGTTGAATGTCCAGTAAGGGTGTAGAGGGGCTCATCTGCCTCCAAATTCCAGACATTAACCACCCCCTCAGAATCACCACTGGCAATTAATTGACCATCTGGACTAATAGCCAGGGAAACTACTAAGCCTGAGTGTCCAGAAAGAGTTCGCATCAACTCTCCTGTATTGAGGTCCCATACCCGGATAGTTTTGTCCCAACTACCACTTACGAGAGTTTGTCCGTCAGGGCTAAAAGCAACGGCAATTACGTTGTCCTGATGTCCAGAGAGAGTCTGTAGTAACTCCCCTGTAGACAAATCCCAAATCTTGATCGTTTGATCACTACTACCACTAGCAATAGTTTTGCCATCTGGGCTAATAGCAACGTCATACACCCATTTTTCTGAGGAAATGGTACGAACTAACTTACCACTAGCTAAATCCCAGATATTGATAGTTTGGTCATCACCTCCACTAACGAGAATCTGACCATCAGGGCTCATAGCAATAGATTTGACGTTTTCCGTATGTCCAGAAGGTTTAGGGATAGGTTGAGAATCTTCCTCAGCCTGGGGAATTTGCTCTGTTCCTGGGGTAGCTAGGGTAGATGCAGGCAAGTACAACCCACCAGTAGTGGCAACTACTGTAAAGATTAAAGTTGATAGCGCTTTCCAAGATGATTGAGACAGGGACATTTTTGCTTAGTCAAAAAATTGGCAATTGACTTGATTAAACCAAATCCCGCTTACTTGCGGCGACATATTAGAATTTTTTTTGCTCTGCTGCCACAGCTAAATGATTTTCTTGTATGGGATTTCTCTGGTTTTTGAGCCGAAGAAAAGGGTTCAATTCTTCCCTACACTCCACACCCTACTCAATACTGCTCGGATCAGCCCACCCTTCTTTGCCCCATCTCCTCCTTTAAAATGAGATCAGACTGAGCAAATATTCCATATTCTCTCAAAACTCTGTGGTTTGGAAAATTCTTCCTTCAACTAAATCCCCAGGTGACTCTTATCAAGAGCAACTCACTCAATTGAGGCAGAAAGCTGTAGCAAGCTTGCCAAGGATACAAAAAATTACTGAGCAGCTAGCTCTTGCTCTGTTGGCTGGCTTACTTTTCTATTGGCTGAATATTCCGGTAGGTTGGCTACTTGGTCCGATGATCATGGGTATTGTTTATGCCACTTTCCAAGGTAGTCCCCAACCCCTACCTACTGTCTTTATGACCCTTGGCAAGGCATTTATTGGTCTGGCTACTGCGGTTCGCTTCTCCCCAGAAACACTTAGCCTAGCCACTACCTATGCTATTCCTATAGTGCTATGTGTTCTACTCACAGGTAGTCTGAGCTTATTCCACGGTTATCTATTATCCCGCTTAGCTGGCATCGATCGCGTTACTGGTTTATTAGCTTTTATACCTGGGGTAGCTTCTACCATTGTTGCTATCGGGGATGAAATGGGAGCTGATGCGATCGCAGTTGCGGTACTTCAGTATCTGAGAGTATTGCTAGTTGTCTTAGTTATACCAAGTGCAGCAGGCTTAATTTTTCCCGCCAACCCGGTTACCCAAACTACAGCTAACGTGGCAATTAGTAGCAACCCCCCAATACCAATGTTTTTGAATCTATTGGTACTAGCAGTTTGCTGTGGTGTTGGCATTTGGGGGGGTAATCGACTGCGCTTGCCAGCATCTGGACTTTTGGGACCAATGGTGGTGGGGCTAGTGGCATTTTGGGAGCTGCCATATGAATTACAGGTACCACAGTGGCTGTTTGCCACAGGATTGCTGTTCGTTGGAGTCTCTATTGGTCTTAAGTTTAATCGGCAAGCTGCTCAAAAACTCTTGAGAGCAGTCTTAATTGAGGTGGTTTTGGTCTTGATGCTAATTGCTCTTTGTTTAGGAGTTGGCTATGAGTTTCACGTAGTCACCCAAGTTGACACAATCACCGCTGTTTTAGGATTCACTCCAGGAGGAATTGAGGCCATGATTGCCACCGTTATGCAGCTGGGTGGTGATGCCGGATTAGTACTGGCAATGCAAATGTCTCGCATGTTAATGATTATTTTACTAGGACCGTGGTTAGTATCTTTTTTGATCAAGACTGGGAAAAATGCTGATTTGGACGAAGGAACAAGTCAAGAGGAAGAAAGTAAAAAGTTGGCGTAGATAATGAATCAAGGATTCAGTAAAATCGACGGCATTAGACGGGTGAGCTTTCAAAAGGTGTGGGGAGTGTGGGGAGTGTGGGAGGTGTGGGGAGATGCAGATACAATAGAGAACTTATGATTTTTTGAACACTGACGCTATAAATCCCACCTCATATTTCATTCACCCGCATTAGACAAGTTTTACAACTTGTCTTTTGACTCAGGTAGCAGAGCACACTATGGTGATTAACTGATTTTTAACCTTTGCTTCCTTTGATAAGAGGTCTGCCCCTTGAAGTCGAATTGCTGCCAAATTAGTTTACTCACACTCGGAATTTTCTTGAGTTGTTCAGCAACAACTAAGGCTGAGTTAGTAGAATATTCCGTTAGCCAAGAGAATTCAGTACCTTTGACGGATTTGCCTGCAACTGCTAGTACTGAGTTTACAGCAGAAGCACTCCAACCAATTGATGCTCTTGAGATTGGTAAAACTCCAGTGCTGCCAGAGTTGAATAATCCTGGAGTAGTTGATAAGCAGCTTGATACGAATCAAATCACAACAATTCCAGAGTTGGTTGCCGAATCGTCAGAGAATACTACTATTATTGGCACTACTGCTGATGAGCTACCGTCCCTAACCTCAACTACTTTACCCCCACAGGCCGATAATCAGGAGATTTTCCCTACCTTATCAGCTCAGAACTTTAACAATTTTAATCTCCTACTGAGTGATAGTGATGATGGCAGTCCCTCAGATGGTGGTGAACTACAATGGACTTCAGCTCGACCTGATGGTCATGCTCCTATTAGTGTGATGGGAGAGCATACCCATAAAGCGGGGGAGTTTATGTTCTCCTACCGTTATATGTTTATGAGGATGGATGGGAACCGGGATGGTACTAATGATCTGACTACTGAGGAAGTTTTGCAACAGTTTCCTGTCACTCCCACTGACATGAACATGGAAATGCACATGTTTGGGGGCATGTATGCTCCAACGGATGATCTTACCTTGATGGTGATGATTCCCTATGTTTTGAAGGAGATGGATCACGTTACCCGTACAGGGGTGAACTTTACCACTAATTCAGAGGGATTTGGAGATCTTCAGCTCACAGGACTTTACAACGTCTTGCGCCAAAACCGACAGCGCGTGCATTTTAACCTAGGGCTAAGTTTTCCTACTGGCTCCATTGACGAGCGAGATGATACACCAGCAGGGAGTAATGTCAGGCTACCCTATCCGATGCAAATTGGCTCTGGCACTTTTGACCTGCGACCTGGTGTTACATACTTAGGTCAGGCAGATATTGTTTCTTGGGGAGCGCAGGCAAGTACTATACTCCGCTTGGGAGAAAATAGCAATGATTATCAGCTTGGAAATCAATTTAATGTCACAGGCTGGGTTGCAGGTAAATGGGTAGATTGGCTAAGTACTTCACTGCGGCTTGACTTCAAAACTTTGGGTGATATCAGTGGAGCTGATCCTCTGCTCAATCCCATGATGATTTCCACTGCTGACCCAGATCTACGGGGTGGTGAACGGTTAGACTTAGGCTTAGGATTTAACCTCTATGCTCCTAGGGGCTCTCTTAAAGGAACCCGTTTAGGATTTGAGTTTGTCTTACCTTTGGTTCAATCCTTGGATGGTCCCCAACTTGAAACCGACTGGCAGTTAACGGTTGGTGTACAGGCATCATTTTAGCAAAATAAGGGCACTCAACTGATTGCCTTTGCACTTCTATTCTTTCTTACAAAAAGCAGCGGGGAAGTTAACTCCTTAAACGGGTTGGCTTCCCCGTCGCTTTGCCGAACTTCGTCGATCAAAGCGTACAAAGGACAAATGGCAAATGACAAATGACCAATAACCAATGACTACTTAACCAAAATCAATCCCGACTAAAAAAGTCGGGTATATTTGACTGGTATTAGGGCTTGTGCTACTGTGTGTCGAGTATTTGAAGTTAGGAGATTGCATACATGGCTCAGGCAACTATAGCTCAGACAGCAAGGACATCTGCCACGATTAAGAACCTCAAGTGTAAAGAGTGTGGTACTGAGTACGATGCCAAAGCGATGCACATTTGCGAAGATGTATGCTTTGGTCCTCTAGAAGTCAGCTATGACTACGACGCTATCCGACGCCAGGTGACCCGCGAAACCATTCAAGCAGGACCTAATTCCATTTGGCGCTATCGTCCCTTCTTGCCAGTAACCACTGACAACTTCATTGATGTTGGTACTGGCATGACTCCCTTAGTCAAGTCTCATCGCTTAGCACGACGCCTGGGTTTGAAAAATCTCTACATTAAGAATGATGCGGTTAACATGCCCACCCTCAGCTTCAAAGATAGAGTGGTGTCAGTTGCCCTAAGTAGAGCAAGGGAGTTAGGTTTCTCGACTGTATCCTGTGCTAGTACAGGAAATTTAGCTAATTCTACAGCAGCGATCGCGGCTCATGCTGGACTTGATTGCTGTGTCTTTATTCCTGCGGACCTGGAAGCTGGTAAAGTCCTGGGTACTCTTGTCTATAATCCCACAGTTATGGCAGTACAAGGCAACTATGACCAGGTCAATCGCCTCTGCTGTGAAGTCGCCAATACTCATGGTTGGGGATTCGTTAACATTAATTTGCGTCCCTACTATTCAGAAGGTTCCAAAACTCTTGGCTTTGAAGTAGCTGAGCAACTGGGTTGGCAACTACCGGATCATATCGTAGCTCCTCTAGCCTCTGGATCTTTATACGGCAAAATCTATAAAGGCTTCCAAGAGTTTATCAAAGTTGGTCTTATTGAGGACAAAGCAGTCCGCTTTAGTGGAGCACAAGCAGAAGGTTGTTCCCCCATTGCTCAAGCCTTCAAGGAAGGCAGGGATTTTGTGACTCCCGTTAAGCCTAATACCATTGCTAAATCCATTGCCATTGGTAACCCAGCTGACGGTATCTATGCTCTAGAAATTGCCAAGAAAACTGGAGGTAACATTGAATCAGTTACTGATGCAGAAATTGTCCAAGGCATGAAGCTACTAGCAGAAACTGAAGGTATCTTTACTGAAACAGCTGGAGGTACCACAATTGCTGTGCTCAAAAAACTAGTCGAAGCTGGAAAAATTGACCCCGATGAAACCACTGTTGCCTACATTACTGGTAATGGACTGAAAACCCAAGAAGCCATCCAAGGTTATATCGGTGAACCTCTAACTATTGAAGCGAAGCTAGATAGTTTTGAGCGGGCATTAGAGCGCTCCCGCACTCTTGAGCGCCTCGAATGGCAACAAGTCTTAGTTTGAAGTTGAAACGCAATTTCTAGAGTCAAGTTGAGCAGATAAATTTGGCTCATCATAACCAATCAAATACCTTAACTAAATTCATTCCAACAACCAAGAAAACATCTATGGCTATCACAGTTAAAATTCCCACCCCACTGCGAAAATTCAGCAAGGAACAAGCAGAAGTTGAATCTACTGGCAGCAATATTACTGAACTATTCGACTCCCTTGAAAGCAGTTGTCCAGGTATTAAAGGACGGTTGTATAATGGAGATAAGCTTAATCGCTTTTTAAATGTCTACGTCAACGATGAAGACATCCGCTTTCTAGATGGTACTGATACTTCCCTCAGTGATGGGGATGAAGTAAGTATTTTGACGGCAGTTGCTGGTGGGTGAAATAAGCGTCTGACGACGCAGGCAATAGGCAAGATTGATAAAATACCGCGTCGAATCAGCTTCCCTTAGAGCCTTCTGTTCCCCTCCTTGGAGGGGTTAGGGGTGGGTTCTGCCTTCTGCCCTCTGCCTTTTTTCAATAAGAGAAAGCAAGTTTTCAGTGACGCACAGATGAGCAGAAAATATTTAACCAACATCAATGGGTAAGCAGCGCGTTCTTTCTGGAGTTCAACCAACTGGTAATCTTCACTTAGGTAACTATCTAGGAGCAATTCGTAACTGGGTTGAATCTCAAAGTCAATACGATAATTTCTTCTGCGTAGTTGATTTACACGCAATTACCGTACCTCATAATCCAGCAACCCTAGCCGCAGATACCTACTCTATCGCTGCTCTCTACTTAGCTTGTGGGATTGATTTACAATACTCCACTATCTTTGTACAATCCCACATCTGCGCCCACAGTGAACTTGCTTGGCTGCTCAACTGTATCACTCCCCTTAACTGGCTAGAGAGGATGATCCAGTTTAAGGAAAAGGCTCTCAAACAAGGAGAAAATGTCAGTGTTGGTTTACTAGATTACCCGGTATTGATGGCAGCGGATATTTTACTCTATGATGCTGATCAAGTACCTGTAGGGGAAGACCAAAAGCAACATATAGAATTAACTCGTGACATTGCTATTCGTATTAATGATCAGTTTGGTAGTAAGAAAAAGACAGTATTGAAGCTGCCGGAACCTTTGATTCGCAAGGAAGGAGCAAGGGTGATGAGTTTAACCGATGGCACTCGAAAAATGTCTAAGTCTGACCCGTCAGAGTTAAGCCGGATTAATTTGCTCGACTCTCCAGAAGAGATTAAAAAGAAAATTAAGCGTTGTAAAACTGATCCAATTAAGGGTTTAGAGTTTGATAATCCAGAACGTCCAGAGTGCAACAATTTGCTTACTCTCTATACCTTACTATCTGGTAAAAACAAGGAAGAAGTAGCTAAAGAATGCCAGGATATGGGCTGGGGACAGTTTAAACCATTACTGACAGAAACCACAATTGAAGCCCTTAAACCAATTCAACAAAAGTATCAGGAAGTGATGGGGGAGAAGGGATATCTGGAGTCGGTTTTACGAGAGGGAAGAGAGCAGGCAGAAGTGGTTGCTAATGAGACTCTTTCGAGGGTAAAAGCGGCTTTAGGTTATTCGTTTCCGCTCTAGGGAATAAACCACAAAGGCACAAAGGACACGAAGAAAAGAAGGAGTTGTTGGCGCAGAACCGTTTTAAATCGTACTCCATGTTCTTAATTTTATTAAGTTTTGTAAAAATAACCCTGTTGAGCAGAAAATTATCTGATTAATAGATTGCTGACTAAATAGTGATACCAACTCCGAGTGTAATATCCCTTGGATAATTGAGTCTGCAAGGGCAGAGTTTCTTAGTTTAGCCGCGATGTTGAGTCGCTGGGGCTAAAACTGGACTATAACAGCGGATTTGGTATGAGTAATACTCCAGTGTGGCTGTAGCGATCGCTGCTGTCACCATTTTAGTCATTGCTGATTCAATTTTAACTCGCTGGCAGGCTAAAAATAGAGCCAAATCAACACCCCAGCTCCTAACACTGGGGAAAGTGATTGGCTCTGTGATAACTATTAAATCCTTTCCCAATTGTACATGGACATACTCATTGAAAAGGACCCCTTTCAAAGTGGGATTTTTGCAGAACAGTCGATTGATGGTACTGGTAATAACCAAAGCAATCTAGATTACGGTGCTGCTGATAGCCCACTACTGGATATTGCGCCTTTAGGATACACTGATGGCTTCTCTACTCCAGCAGGACAAAACCGTCCCAATCCTCGTACTATTAGCAATACCCTCTCTCAACAAAATGAGGATATACCCGATCCACGAGGACTAACTAATTTTATCTGGGCTTGGGGACAGTTTCTTGACCATGATTTGGATCTGACTCCAGAAGGACAAGAGCCGATTGATATTCAAGTGCCAATAGGAGACCCTTGGTTAGACCCCCAGGGTACTGGCAATGTTACCATCCCCATGAACGATTCGGAGTTTATCGATGGTACTGGTACCGATACTGCGAACCCACGACAACTGCCTAACGTAATTACCAGTTGGATTGACGGTTCCAATGTCTACGGTTCCGATGAAGAGCGCACTAATTTTCTGCGTAGCTTCCAGGGGGGGCGTCTGAAGATTAGTGAAGGGAATTTGCTGCCTTTTAATGATGGCACTATAGAAAATGACAATCCCACACAGCAAGACCCTACAGATTTATTTGTTGCTGGGGATGTTCGTGCTAATGAGAACTCAGTATTAACTTCCCTCCACACTCTGTTTATGCGGGAACATAACCGCATTGCCGATGCCTTGGCAGTAGCCCATCCTGACTGGAGTGATGAACAAATCTTCCAAAGGGCACGCCAAATTAATATCGCTCTGATGCAGGATATTACTTACAATGAGTATCTTCCTGCCCTCCTTGGGGAGAATGCCCTGTCCGATTATAGCGGTTATGACTCTAGCATCAATCCTAATATTAGCCGCACTTTCAGTAGTGCTGCCTTCCGCCTTGGTCATACGCAACTCAGTAGTGAGATTCTACGTCTAGATATTAATGGCGAAGTTATCCCAGAAGGGAATCTTACCCTGAGTGAAGTCTTCTTCCCAGGAGGAGCAGTGCTGGAGGAGGCGGGAATTGCTCCAATTCTCCGGGGTATCTCCTCCTCTGTCAGTCAGCAGGTAGATAACCAGCTCATTGACGATGTGCGTAACTTGTTGTTCGGTTTTGGTCCCAATGCCAGCGCTCGGGACTTAGCCGCCATCAATATCCAGCGGGGACGGCATAATGGGTTAGCTGACTATAACACGATTCGGGATTCGTTCGGTTTAGCCAGAGTCACTAGTTTTGCCGAAATCACCTCTGATCCAGAAAAACAGGCAACTTTAGAAGCTCTCTACGGCGATGTAGATAATATCGATTTCTTTGTCGGGATGCTGGCAGAGGATTTGCTACCAGGAGCCAGTGTAGGGGAATCTGTTGCCGCTGTCCTCAAAAACCAGTTTCTGCGACTACGAGATGGGGATCGATTTTATTACGAAAATATCTTCACCTCAGAGGAAATCGCAGCAATTCGCAGTACTCGCCTATCTGATATCATCCGCCGCAATACTGATACGACAATTATTCAGGATAATGTTTTCTCTCTCATCAACGATGGTACAGCAGGGAATGATATCCTCAATGGTGGACTAGGAGATGACACAATCAACGGCTTCACTGGTGATGACGTTATCAATGGTTTTGCTGGTAATGACCATATTGATGGTGGTGAGGGCAATGACCAGATGAATGGCGGTACTGGAGATGATACCTATGTGGTGGACAGTATAGGAGATGTAGTCACTGAAGAGGTAAACGCTGGAACTGATAGCGTTGAATCTTCCATTAACTACGTTCTGGGAGATAACCTGGAGAACTTAACCCTCACAGGAACTGATAACACCTTTGGTGTAGGTAATGCCCTCAACAATGAGTTGATAGGTAACACTGCCAACAATAGTCTCTTTGGCTTGGCTGGTGATGATCGCATTGATGGTGGTGCTGGCAACGACTCTATGTTTGGTGGCGTTGGTGATGACACTTATGTGGTAGACAGCATAGGAGATCTTGTCAGTGAAGCTACGAACGAAGGAACTGATACTGTTGAGTCCTCTATTACCTACACCCTAGGGGCAAACTTAGAAAACTTGACCCTAACTGGAACCAATGCCATCAATGGTTTTGGCAATAGTTTAGACAACAATATTATCGGTAATACTGGCAACAATCGCCTTAGTGGTCGAACAGGCAACGATAATATTGATGGTGGTGAGGGCAATGACCGGATCTTTGGCGGTCGAGGCAACGATAATATTGATGGTGGTGAGGGTAATGACCAGATGTTTGGGGGTATAGGCAATGATAGCCTCAATGGTGGTAGCGGTGACGATCGACTCATTGGTGTTAACTCTCAATCCTTGACTCCCGGACTTGGTGAGTTGGATATTCTTACCGGTGGAGCAGGTGCCGACGCATTTATTCTGGGGAATGAATTCGAGATTTTCTATGCCGATAGTACTGATTTGTTGACTGGTACAGATGGCTATACCTTAATTACCGACTTTACCTCTGGAGAAGACACCATCCAACTGAACGGAACAGCCGCAGACTATCGCTTAGTGGATCTTGCTCCTACTGAAACATTTACTTACCAGGGTCACACTTATTTTGTTCCCCAGCAAGAAACCAGCTGGAAAGCTGCTCAAGCACAAGCAGAGGCACTAGGGGGGAATCTGGTAACCATTAACGATGCCAGTGAGAATGATTGGCTTGTCGGTAATTTTGGCGATCGCCTGCGCTGGATTGGCTTGAGTGATAAACTCAGTGAAGGGGATTTCCAATGGGTCAATGGTGAAACCTCAACCTACACAAATTGGGCTCCTGGGGAACCGAATAATACTCCCTTCATTAGCGAAGGTGAGGATTATGTTGAATTGTACTCCAATGGTCAATGGAACGATATCCCTTATTATTTCGTAAATGGTTCAGGAGACAACCAAATGCTCGTCAGAGCTGGCATTGTTGAAATTGGCTCTACTTCTCCTGGTGACTTGCAAGGAACAGCAATTTATCACAATAGCCCTGGTTTTGAATCCTATGACTTAATTGGCATCATCCAAGGGGAAACAATTTCTAGCTTTGGTAGTGACTTTAGCTTCGTTTAGGGAGCAATGATCAAGTGCGGGTGAGCGAAAAAAGGTGTGGGGAGTGTGGGGAGTGTGGGAAGTTTGTTTGGATACTTAGCTAGAAATCCCACGCATAATTTCGCTCACCCATCAAGTGCTGACTCATTTACTCCAATCCTGTCAGCGCTCATCTGGATTGCCTCTTTTAGGATCATCAAATTTGTCGGCCACAGTTATTGGCATAGACTCTGTATAGTCAACGGTAGCAGATCTCTCATCAGTATTAGTCGAAACTACCTGGGGAGTGGGGGAATTAATCAAGTTATATACATCAAGGTCGTGTCTTTCAATACTGAGACTTGACCAATCAGCAGCGAGGGCGTTTGTTCCACTCAGTATAACTATTCCCAAACTAATCAAATATTTCTTCATGATTTTTCACTCTTTCTTTGTAATAGTGTTAGATAAAAAATTTGTTTAAAAAGTTCTTGATGTTGATACCACTTTACAATATTATTACCAATGTTTTTATACTACATATACTTCATATTTGCTACACATACTTCATATTTCATTGCTAATCCCTAGTTCCATTGAAACATGCCTATCGCTCCTTGGCGACCATTACTAACTCGTGCTCTTGACAAAAACGCTAGCCTACCCTATTCCCGCTACTTCCAGTTAGCAACAGTCACTGCCAATGGTTATCCAGCCAACCGCACTGTTGTGTTTCGGGGATTTTTAGATGACACCAACCAACTAAAAATTATTACTGATTCCCGCACTCAGAAAGCTGAGCAAATTAAACACCAGTCTTGGGGGGAAGCTTGCTGGTATTTTCCCCACACTCGTGAGCAATTTCGTTTGACTGGGAAGTTAATGCTAGTAGGGGCAGATGCTCCTAACCAAACATGGCACAATGCTCGTCAAACAACTTGGCTAAATCTTTCTAACTCTACTCGCTTACAATTTACTTGGCCTCATCCAGGTGAAGCTAAAGACAAAGATGATAGTGCTTTTTTGCGATCGCCTCCAGCTCCAGAAAAGCCATTACCTAATTTTTGTCTGGTATTACTAGAACCGATACGGGTTGATTATCTAGATTTAAGAGACAATCCCCAAAATCGCTGGCTTTACCAACTTGAGGATGCAGAAATTTGGTCTACTCAAGCCATTAATCCTTGATTTCCTTTGCTCAGGAAATAAATCTTACACTTGAGCAGACAACCTACGCAAATAACTAATGACAAACGACCAATGACCAATGACAAATAACGCTATTAAGTAGTTTTTTGTACAGCAGTTGCCAATTGATATCCTAGTGCCTTTTTCTTCATCGTCTCAAAGATATTGTAAAAGCCATTGGCACGAGAAGGGGTTAAGCTGACATTTAGACCAGTCTCTTGGATAAAATCGGGAGTAATTCCCACAATCTCTTCCGGTGTCAGTCCGTTTAGTCCTTCAATTAACAGAGCTACTAAACCTTTGACCAATTGAGCATCCGAATCTCCTTGATACCAAACCTTGCCATCTTCCAGATTAGCGGTGATGAACACTTGGGACACACAGCCAGGAACTTTGTTTTCTGGCATCTTGTCTGCTTCTGGCATTTCTTTGAGCTTTTTGGCATACCATAACAACTGTGCGTAACGCTGTTTGGGGTCTTTCCGCCGTTTGAAGCGATCAACAATGCGAGCAAGAGAATCTGGTAAAGGGTTGGAGGTTGGTGGCATACCCAATGTTTAAGCAATATTAACTAACCATTTTGATCCTAACAAGGCTTGGACATTAATCTCCCATAAGGTACTTCCAAATCAATCGCTCTATGAAAACAAAGGAGCGAAGGAACAGGGAGAGTAAGGGAAACTGAGATAAGGAGGTTAAGTCCAAAAAGATGACTAATGACAAATTATCTAATCTTAGTTGGTTATCACTGTTGCATCAGCATCGCTCGATCGCTGTAATTCGAGCATCTAATATGTTATTAGGGCGTCAAATGGCGCAAGCAGTGGCACAGGGAGGGATGTCACTGATTGAAATTACCTGGAATAGTAATCAAGCTCCTGAATTAATCAGCCAACTACGCTCAGAGTTACCTACTTGTATCATTGGTACTGGCACGATCTTAAACCGAGAACAGTTACAGCAAGCAGTTGCTGCAGGGGCAAAGTTTCTCTTCACTCCCCATGTAGACACGACACTGATTGAGGTTGCAGTTGCAGAGGGTGTGCCAATAATACCAGGAGCCCTCTCTCCTACAGAAATTGTTACTGCTTGGCAGGCTGGTGCTAGTTGCGTTAAAGTGTTTCCTATTCAGGCAGTAGGTGGAGCAAGTTACATCAAAGCCTTGCAAGGCCCCCTCGGTTCGATTCCTTTGATTCCTACTGGTGGTGTAACTTTAAACAATGCCCAAGAATTGATCACAGCAGGTGCGATCGCAGTTGGTCTTGCTGGAGATTTGTTTCCTCAAGCTTTGATTGCTGATGGTGATTGGCAAGCAGTTTCCCAACGAGCCAAATCTCTTAGGCAACAGTTGCTCACGGGGTGACAAGACACTATTCAATTATTAGCTTCTTGTGGAACAGGCATCTTGCCTGTCTGTGAAACGTACCTCAATACTACTCAGATAAGCCCATATCCCACTCCCCTAGCTCCCCCAGCTTCTCAACCGATAACTTCTCTTAACCGAGCAGTATTGGCACTACTCCCCAGTCCCTAATCCTCTGGAAAACTCAAAGCTTTCAGATGTACTACCTTGATGTACTGTTTTTACCCATTTCAATCGTTTAGGGCGCACGGACATCCGAGCAGTAGTGCTAACCATCACTAACATCCAGTGGAGTAAATAGAAGTTGCCTCTTAGCGTCTGCCATAAGGTGACCAAAAATTGCGAGAAAGTAAGGCGTTTATTACTACGAGTGCGGCGCAATCCAATAAACATGCCGATTAAGGGGAAAGTTAAAGTCAGCCCAGTTAAAGGAGCAAGGATAGGTAGACGACTGCGAGCAATCGCCATGAGCAAGTCGGGTACAGTAGCAGTAGGCAGCAGATACTGCATAAGCATAAAACTGAACAAATCGATAGTTTTACCCATACCCATACGATTACTGGCAATTAAACGCCAGTAATCCAGATAGCGCTGGTATCCTCCTTCTGCCCAGCGGTTACGCTGATGCCAGAGAGACAAAGCGCTAGTCACACCTTCTTCTTCCACTGGGGGATAGTTGAGAAAGCCGATATTCCAGTTGTCTAGATGCAACCGTAAGGTTAAATCTAAATCATCGGTGATAGTTTGCTCATTCCAGCTGCCACAACGCTCCAAAGCAGTGCGTCGGACAAATTGACCATTACCCCGTAGCTCACCAATGCCACCAATAGCCGTGCGCTGTTGTTGTACAAAACTATCAAAGGCCATTTCTGTCATTTGCCCTTTTGTCCAAAAGTTCAGGGAGGCATTGGCGATCGCTTTACGCACCTGTACTGCTCCCATTGACTCTTGGTTAAATAAAGGCAGAACACGTCTGAGCAAGTCCTTGGGCACGCGGGCATCGGCATCAAACACCCCCACAAACTCTCCTTTGGTAAGGGGTAGTACCTGATTGAGTGCCCCTGACTTACCACCACCAGCATCAGCGGCTCGATGCAGTACCTTGAGCTGGTCGTATTTCCTAGCTAGCTGGTCTAATAAAGCTGGTGTTTGGTCAGTACTGTAATCGTTAATTACCCAAAGTTCGTACTTATCTTTTGGGTAATCTAAATTACATAACATTTCCACTAAATTACCAATAACAGCTTCCTCATTTTTGGCAGCAACTAGCAAGGAAACCTCTGGAAAATGGGATTGATCTGTATCACAGAGGGGTTCAGGTATGGTTAAAGGTCGAGCTAGGAATAACCTTATCGCCTGAATTCCCAAGAGCGCCATCAAGCCCCAAACTAACCAGGAACCCCATGACACCAAATGTAGGGTAATCGTGCTACCCCAAACTATTGTTAACGTCAAAGCCGCTTTACGTCGGCGTCCTTCTTGTCCCTGCAAGAAGAAATCACTTTCAAAATCATCATCTGACAACTCAGACAACAGAGAGCTAATCGGGTCAAGCTCACTCCCACAATCATGTTCTGACCAGGAATTCTCTGGCATAGGTTACTTCCGTTCAACTATCCACAATCATTAATATCCATCAAGCAACTGGCTATAAAGACCAAATTCTCTAGTCTCCTGGAAGGCAATTGTGATTGGTTGTTGACCAAAATAGGAGTATCCGCCTCCAACAGTTGGAAAGCGGTTTTTTGGTGTTATTGCCCTAGCTTTAACGGATGCTATGTAAAGTAATTATACCTAAAATTGTTAAAATTCTTATATTTTAATGGTAAATTTTTTCATAAAGCGTAAATGCTTTAATTTTGTGTTAGATGATCGTGATTGGTCATTTGTGACTATCAATGCAAATTAAGTCTTATCATCCCTTTCGCTCTCCTGAAGCCAAAGAGATATTCCTCAAACAGTATGATATCCGTGCTAAGTTATGGCCAGTAGCCTCACAAACAACTACCATTGAAACCTCCTATGGCCAAACTTTTGTCAGAATAAGTGGCCCAGTAAACGGTTCACCCATGGTATTGCTACACGGTCATTCCGAAAATGGCCTCAATTGGTTACCCAACATTGCTGGTCTATCTCAAAACTATAGAACCTATGCCATCGATATCATCTCAGATCCAGGTCGCAGTGTTTATACCACAGTGATGAAGCGTGCCGATGATTATACTACCTGGCTAGATGAACTCTTTGATGGATTAGGTCTTGAAGGGGGGATCAACCTGATTGGATTGTCCTATGGGGGATGGCTAGTCAGCCAATATGCCCTGCGTTTTCCCCAACGACTCAATAAAATCGTGCTTATTGCTCCCGGAGGCATGGCTCCCTATTCTTTAAAGTTTCTGGCAATCGCTATGCCTTTGAGTTTATTGGGATTTCAGATTAAATTTTTGTTTAAACAGTTAACCCGTTGGATCTTTAAAGACTTTTTGGCAAGAGAGGAAAATGCCGAAGAGAGCTTTAATGAATGGTTTGATTTTATCTATCTTGGACTGCGCACTCACAAGACTCAACCCACACTATTTGCCAAAGTATTAACTGATGAAGAGCTGCAACAATTGACAATGCCAACACTTTTTTTAACTGGAGAAAATGAAATTCTTTATTCAGTATCAAAAACTATTAATAGGCTACGCACTGTAGCTCCGAACATAGCAATTAAAGTCATTCAAAATGCTGGTCATGACTTGACCTTTGCTCAACCCCAACAAGTCAATCTTGCTATTATTGATTTTTTGAAACTTTAAAAATGCTTTTGGGCTCGTTGGGAGCGAGGGTCTTGAATCTCCTTAACATAATTTAATAAATTAGCTTGTATTTCCTCAATTGGTTGGATTTGTTGGGGTTGAGTCAAGCATTCTTTTGTGACCGATGGAACTGTGGGAGCAAAACCTTTAGCCATGAGGGTTTGATTCCAATTAAGAGAATGGCACTCGGAGCCCATATTATCAGAATTTTTAGCAACTTTTCAGAAATTACATTTTCTCTTTTTACACTTTAATTAAATTAAGGAAAATTGGGTTCCTGTTGTAGGGGCGCATTGCATGCGCCCTGAATATTCCCATATTTCAGAGTTTTAACTAACTGCTTGAACATCCCGCAATTTCTGGGAATAGAAAGATGCAGATTCATCTCCAGTGCTACATTCAGCAGCAAACTTAATTAAATGATGACCAACTAAACCAATGTGAATAATGCGTTCAATACTCCCAGATTTCAGTGCTGGTAGAGCCATTTTCCAGAAAGTCTTGCGGTAGTTACTGAACAAACCAACCTGGAGCAAAATGTTTGCTAAATAAGTCAAACCTTTGTTAATGTTGGCTTTAGAAGTACGAGCTGGACTATTGGGTACTTTGATGCGGTTGGGAAAAGTATGCTCCACATTGTAGGCAAATCGCTCATACAAAAACTCCGGTTTATAGGCTTCAGTAATGCAACGACGCCACATGGCAATCACCTGTTCATAGGGCAGCAAAAACTCGACATTTGACTCCCTATTAGTATCAAATAACAGCCTTCCTTCTTGCTCTAACCTACGCCATAAAGGAGTCCGAGGTAAAGCATGGAGTAAATTAATCGTGAGCATGGGAATCTGAGACAGACGAATAAATTCCAAAATTCGGTCTGCTGTATCCGGTGTATCCGTATCTAGTCCAATAATGATGCCCGATACTACCTCCATGCCATAGCTATTTAAAATCTTAATCGCTTCCAGAATCGGCATACTGAGATTCTGTCGTTTGGAAATAGCCTTGAGTGCTTCAGTTTCAGGAGTTTCAATGCCACAAAAAACTGTACAAAAATAGGCTTCCCGCATCATTTCCAATAACTTGGGACTCTGAGCCAGATTCAAGGTAGCTTCGCAGGCAAATTGTAGAGGATAGCCATTGCGCTTTTGCCAGTCAATCAAGTGAGGTAGTAGTTCAGCCACTGCACGGCGATTGCCTACAAAGTTATCATCAACAAAGTACACTGAACCTGGATTCCCCGCTGCCCTAATCGCATCCAATTCCGCTATTATCTGTTGAGGGGTCTTAAGACGAGGATTACGACCATATAGTTCAGGAATATCACAAAATTCACAGCGATAGGGACAACCACTAGAAAACTGAATATTAGCGAGGAAATATTGGTTGATATCTACCAGGTGATAGGCAGGAATAGGAAACTCACTTAGAGGTAAACGTTCCTTAGTTTCCAGACGAATTTGTTGAGGAGGACGTTCATGATGTTGGTCTAAATACTCAATCATCTCATCAGTGGCATCTCCCAATTCTCCTAAATGTACAATATCAAATTCAGGGTAATATTCAGGGCAACCAGATACCGAAGGACCACCAACAACAGTGATTTTTCCTGCTTGATGAGCAAGTTGATTAATCTTATTAATCTGGGGACGCTGAATGTGCATGCCACTAACAATTACCACATCTGCCCACTGATAATCAGCCTTAGTTGCCAACTGCACATTCTCATCCAGGAAACGCACCTCCCACTCTTGAGGTAAGTAGGAAGCTACTAGTAAAATACCCTGAGGTGGCATAAAAGCTTGAACCTTACCCATTAAAGGGTAGGCATGGTGCAAGGTGCCAAAAGAGCGGCTGTACTTAGGAAACAAACAAAGGATACGTCGATGATTTTGGGGAACATAGGGAGTTCTACCAGTAGTTTTTTCCGGAACTGGCTGCTCGAAAGACTTTACTGTAGTAGTTGTCATCTCAACTCTCTCCTCACAAAAATCACTCCTAGTGGGTATTTTAGCTAGGAGACGGGGGGATGGGGAGATGGGGAGATGGGGAGCTGGGGGAGCTGGGGGAGCTGGGGAGATGGGGAGACACGGAGACGTGGAGACGCGGAGACACGGAGATGGGTAAGAAAAGGGAAATATTTACACTTACGGATTCCCAATTCCCAATTCCCAAACAACAAATAACAAATGACAAATAACAAATGACAAATAACAAAATAGCCTTGTTTGGAACTAGTGCGGATCCGCCAACTGCTGCTCATCAAGCGATTTTGAGCTGGCTATCCCATCACTATGAAAAGGTGGTAGTTTGGGCATCGGATAATCCTTTTAAATCTCACCAAACTACCCTTGAGGAGCGATCGCAAATGCTACGGTTACTTATAGAGGAAATTGACTCCCCTCACCAAAACCTGGGAGTTTATCCCACTCTTAGTAGTTCTAGAACCGTAGAAACTGTGGCAAAAGTGAGGCAGCAATGGGGAATGGAACCAGAACTAACCCTGGTAGTTGGTTCTGACTTGTTGTCTCAAATGGCTCGGTGGTATCAAATTGAAAAACTCTTAGAGCAAGTGGGATTGCAGGTCATACCTCGTCCAGGATATCCTATCAAGGAGCAAGATTTAGAGCAGCTTAGAAAATTAGGAGCAAAAATTGCGATCGCACATGTGCAAGTACCGGCAGTTTCCTCCACAGCCTATCGTGAGAAGGGGGATACTCAAGCTTTGACGGATTCTGTAGAAGATTATATCCAGCAAAAACGGTTGTACGAATACCAGAACCAGGCAACGTAGGGAATTGGGAATTGGGAATCAATGAAACCTCTCAAAGAATTTTGTGCTGCTCTGTTCAATAAAGAGCTGATGCCAACAGCACTGAAGGTGTCAGTCGTTGTCGGTTCAATACTGTTTACCATCAATCATGGCTCGGCGTTGGTGCAAGGTAAGATGAGTAACGATCGCTGGGTGTCTGGATTTCTTACCTACTTAGTTCCCTATTGTGTTAATATCCACGGGCAATATACGATGCGATCACGCTCTGGGGAGTGTAATACTAAATCCGGGGAGTAAAACAAGCACATCTAGTCCAGAAATTGGATAATTTATTTTTTGGAATTTTTCAAAAATGTTACATTTATTCATCTTTATAAAGAATATTATCTCAACAAAAAATATTCTCTAAGCTAGATGATAGTCATAAAACTGAAAATTTTCTATACCTAAAGATTGATGTGATTTTTGCGCTTAAGAACTAAAGTGTAAGACCTGATTGTCAAAATCTCGGTAATATAGTTATAAAGGGTATCTTTCTTGCCTCTCATGGCTGGGCTTACTTTGCTAAACAATTCTCGACTTAGTTCTGATGCTGATGGAAATGTGCTAGATCCTATAGCTATTCAGCAAGCTCAAGAATTAATTTATGAATTTTTTATAAATACTGTTAATCAATCTCCCCCAAAAACCGTCCTGCTAGAATTCAAGGCTTTATTTGTTGATGGAGAAGAGTCAGTTAACTCAAATGTAGTCCAGGCTCTAGGTCAGATCATTACTAATAATCAAGAACAAGTTTTTGTCAACATGATCAAAAGAACTTGCTACATCTTGATTAATAATTGGTCTTCCAAGAGAAACTATCAAGGAATACAAAGACTGATTGACATTCTAGGAAACTCAATCAAGCATCAGTCTAACTTAGCTACAGGTTCAAATTGTCTAAAAAAGTGGCTGAGAAATTTTATTGCAAGTGAAGATTTTCAAGAAATAAAACTATTTGCTTCACCCTATAATAGTCCTAATCAAACTGATTGGAGTCATCGTTACACTTCTTATTTATTAGTTCCTCAATACCTTAATACTAGTAATCCTGTAGAACAGCGAGAACTAGCTAAAAAAACAGCCCAAAAACTCAAAGAAAGATTTAACTTTGACCTGGCTATGTACACAGTTCGCTGTGATTCTCCCAGTTTAAGAGAACCAGCTACTAAAGAAAAATATGTTAATCCAACGAATATAGAAGAAGATAGTGTAATCAATCTCATCAAACAAATTGTCGCGAAAAATCTCTTATTTAGCTACACTAACTATGCCAATATATTCATACAACAAACAAAAAATATAAGTTATAAAGATTTCAAACAAAACTTACAAAAATATTTAACTTTTTCTATTAAAGATGAAGAATTATTAGAAATTTTCAGTACAAACTTACAGCAAAAATTAGAAAGCCTGTACGAAGCATATGATCAAGATAAATTAAGTGTTGATTTATTGATCAGAACTTGTAGAAGAATTATTGAATTTTTGCTCACTGAAGATAAGCAAGAACCTTCCCAGTTATTTATCCTGCTTGTTAATCAGAATAATCCTCTGGAAATAGTAATTTCGCTACTCAAAATAATTCTTATTTGTAAATATGTTCGTAACCATCTAGACGCTTGTCTTGCTCAATTAATTCGCTATTACGAAAACTATCCAGAAGACGAATGTAAGTGGTTTATTGATTTTTTGGAAGTTTTTAACATCGTATTTGCTATCTATACTGAAAATGTTCAGTATAGCTTAGTCAAAGTAAAAGATGCTGATCTAGATGAGCAAAAAGTTATCGATCTCGACAGTTACCGCATCTTTCCTCAGCTAAAAGGCATTGACTTGCAGAATGCAGATCTCAGCGGTGCTGATATACGGGGTACTAATTTGAGCGATGCTGATTTGCGGGGTGCTAACCTGAGCAATGCTAACTTGAGCGATGCTAACTTGAGTCTTGCCAAACTCAAAAAAGCTAACTTGAGTAATGCCCTACTTAATGGTACAAAATTGACAGTAGCTTACCTGCATCATGCTGATTTGAGAGGTGCTAGTCTTTGGGATGCTGATCTGCGCCGTGCTCAACTACAGGAGGTTAATTTCAATGGTGCTAGTCTAATAGCAGCTCAACTGAGCCATACGAATTTACAACAGGCTGATCTTAGGAATACCAACCTCAAAAATGCTAACCTTGATAACTCTAACCTTAGGGAAACTAACCTACATCATGCAAATCTCAGGAGTGCTAAATTAAAAAATGCTTGCTTGAGCAAAGCTGATTTGAGCAAAGTGAATCTGAGTGATGCTGACTTAAGTGGAACTCAATTGCAAGGTGCTAGCCTTAAGGGAGCCAATCTCAACGGCGCTAATCTCAGTGGTGCTGATTTGAGTGGTGCCAATCTTAAGGATGCTAATCTCAGCCGTGCCGATTTGAGTGGTGCTAATTTAAGCAATACTGATTTAAGTTATACCTTGCTACGTCATGTCAACCTCAGTGATGCTAATCTGAGCAATGCTAATCTTGTTGGAGCCAACCTATTCAATACCAATATCGAACAAGCGAAGCTCACCAAAGCCAGAATTTTACGACATTCAGGAATATCTGAAAAAATGTTATTGCTCTTAGAGAAGCACGGAGCAATTATTCAAGAACAAGTTTTTAAGGTTTAAACATCTTACTGTTTTATTATGGGAATGGGGAATTGGGAATTGGGAATATTGTCTAAGATACTTTCTGAAAGAACTGTTGCCAAATCTCCCCTGGTTTTCGATCCCAAGTATCGAGATGATTGTAGATTAAACCGTCTTTAGTGAGTTTGTAGGTAGAATCACCATTGAAAAATAAGCGAGCTTTCCAGGGAAGACGTAAAGTACCACGCACTGTCCAATTGACTTTGATTGTCTCCTCATCTGTCTGACTTACATCGTGTACATCGAAGTAAATTTCTTGAAAGAATAGTTGAGCGTGAAATCGCAGTGTCCAAAAGATAATACGATAGTTAAATTTTCCTTTGAATCGACTAATGGGGTCTTGAAAGTAGATGTCCTGGGTATAAATATTATAGGAGATGTCTTGCGTGAATAGGGTTGGCAGGTCTTTTTGTAGCGTTTCTATCACCCTTGCTACCTGCAATTTATACTCCGTTATGCTCAAATTCATGTAGCTATTAGAAGGTATGTTGTCATTTTTTAGTAATGGTCTATTATTAGGCTTTATGTTAACATACTGAGACAATTCTGTTAAGATGCCCAAAGACCAGTGAGTAGCACAATGGGTGTCAACAGAATTAGGATTGCTAAGAACAAAGCTGATTTAGTACAAGCTTTAATTGCATCAAAGGAAACAACCGGACCTTTTCAGACTTACGCTGATGTAGTTGTATTTGCTGCCGCCTTAGGGGTACAGAGGAAAAAGCGAGTTCCTCTAAGTACAATCTCCCAGAAAGAACCTGCTCCCATTGGACTAGAAATCTTCGTGTCGAGGGGATATGACTTGGTGCTGAAGTTAATTGCGATCGCACAAACTCAGGATACCAAGATTATCTCCCCTAGCGATGCTGCTGCCCAAGAAAAGCGCATCCGTATTTTTGAGGAGTATGCTAATGGCGGATTGGAGGCTTTGCGGGATGAGTTACGGGGAGCCGTCGATTATTCGGAACAGCTGTTGTTATTACTGAGTGCAGAGCGGTTTAAGCAGGAAGTTACCGAAGATAGCTTTGATTTGAGTCGCTTTTTGTAATAATGAGCGTCTGACGACGCAGGGAGTAGGAAGTAGGGAGTAAGCAACAGGCAATAGGGTAAATCTCCCCACACTTCTCATGCTTTTTTTTGCTCATACCAAATCCGCCTATTCTACCCCTGTTATCTTCTCCCCCAGCTCCCCATTTCCCCATCTCCCCACCCCTTTTTTGACTCACTCCTGGCAAGGTATCCCTTTTTCGATCTGAAAACGATAGGAAACACCATAACCAGCACCACAGGATGGCATCCCACCAGTACGGTGAACGAAGACTAGGAAAGTCAAGCTAATAAATAGCTGCACTAAGACAATTACCAGTAGTATTTTGACTTTGTTTTGATATAGTCGAGCTAGCCACAAGTAGGTAAAGGGAAATGCTATAGCAATATAGTAAGGATGGACGTTGACTCTAGATAAGGTGAATGCACCACCGACACCAAAACCCAATGCTTTAAGGTAAAAATTTAATTTTGACTCTTTTGAGTGAGTTAGAGGCATTGTTGTTTCAGGTGAGGTAAAATCTCCATCATTAACTGTGAAAACCTTCTGCCCTCTGCCATTTGCCTTCTGCCTGCTTTTAAACCATCTGTAGAGGGGATATAAACCAATTCCTACCAAAAAAATATGAGCCGGAATTATCAGATAAGTTGGTATGCCAAAAACTGAAGGTTCACTGAGGAAATCCTGCCAAAAAACATCTTTGAGTGTGAAACTGAGATTAACACCCAGTGCTGTCGTTAACCATTGGCTGTAAAACTTGGGAACAAGGAGAGCCACAATTGAGCGCCTGTACCCCCCCATTTGGGGTAGCACTTCCCAAAGCCAGGGAATTAGGGGAATAAAGCCAACACAAGTACCTAAAAACCAGCCAATCCATACTGTTTGTCTTAAGGTTTTTTCTTTATATTCATGCCAAACTGTCCAGAGGAATAGTCCAATAACTAAAAAGAAACCACCCATCTGCACCTGTCCAGTCAAAATACTGACAAATCCCCAGATAAAACTACCCCAGAACTTGCGCCGAAACCAGTGACCAAAGAAGACCAAAAAACAAAAAGGAGCCAGGATATCCGGTTGCCAAATTCTCCTAGAGAGTAAGATTGCCAGAGGATTAACACTCGCGATCGCTAATCCCCATAACCAAGTATTTCTTTCCTGTTTGGCAATTTGCCAGATAATAAAACCGAAGAATAGCCAAATGGTGATAACATTAAGCCATTGTACCCAGCGAACCATGGCAATTGGATCGTGAGCAAACTTGGCGATGACAGCAAAGCACCACACACTCATGCCAGGAATACGGACGAGGACTGAACTAGGAAATCCTGATATAGGCCAAGGAACACTACCACTAGCAATTTGTTGAGCTAGCTCAAATATGGATTTTTCATCAAACTTCCATTCCATATCTGCTGGCCAAATTAGTCTGAGAATACTACCAATGAAGAGAAAGCTAATAACTGCTAGTAGCTGTAGCCGATAGTCATACTGCAAGTTATAGAGCTTGGTAATCGATTTAATTATTTTCATTAAGTTGACTAGCGAAGCACCAAACACTCATTCCTAGGTTGTGGATAAGTATGGAACTTTGCTTATTAATCCTCAATTGTCATAGTTATTATAATTTTTTTGGCGATCGCGACCGAAAATACAACAGCTCAATAATTAAATTGGGATACTTGCCGTTTTCCTCCCAAACTACCCAACTCTTGCTCAAGCAGTTGCTTTATGCAATTGTGTCAAGCAATTGCCTGCGCTTTTGCTCAAATTCATACTCAGAGACTAACCCCTCCTGACGTAAGCTGTCTAGTTGTCGTAGAGCATCAGCTACTGCTCCAACTTGAGCAGGATCAACCATCGATGTTTGATTAATATTCTCTAATGTCTCAGGTACCAACCCACAGTTAAAATTGCGGTCAAACTCATCTTGGCTTTGTCCCAAATACCAAACCCCTTCAATAGCACTAGCAATGTTAGGAATAGGCGTCCACCACAGTAGTAAATATAGTACCCCCCATAGCGGTTGCCCTAAATAAAACTTGTGGAATCCGGAAAGGGGTAGCACTGCACTACTAAAGGCTAGCAGGGACGCAACTCTTCTACTTTTTGGTTTGCTCAACATCTTTGGTATTACCTGTGGGAATTGCTCTGTTCACGAAAACAAGCAGCTATTTATCTTTCTATGATATTGACGAAACTGCGGACTGGAGCAATACTTGTCGTTTAACCTGGATTATGAACAAGGAGATGCGCTCGCAAGAAGAAAAAGAGCCTGAAATTTATTAAAATCAGGCTCTAACAAAGATTTTTCAGCTCCATATGACGACTTTTACGTTCAACGGGGAGCTGATAGCGAGCATGCGATTAAAGAACTACTGCTGGGGATAAGTGCGGGACGACTCAGTTGTCGAACCTTTGTGGCCAATCAATTCCGACTGCTTTTAGTTCAGGCAGCATACCTGTTGATGCTCACTTTGCGCCGAGCGGCTTCCGGAACTCGTTTGGCGAAGGCTCAAGTCGAACGACGGGAGCAGTGCATTGATTAAAGGGGCGGCTTGAGTCCGGGTGTCCACTCGTAAAGTTCTCGTGGAGTTCTCGTGGAGTTAGCTGCATTTTGTCCCTTTGCTGACTGGTCATTCCGATGGCCATCGCCCTCCAACACCGACCAACGATCACATCTTCCCCACCTGCTCATGAATAATCCAGGTTAAGATTGTCACCAGATTCGTTAACGGTGACCCTAAACCCGCCCCTACGGCCATTAATGTTGTATGTTTTGGGCATCTAATTCACATTATGCGTAATTCTTAATTCTTCATTTTCCTTTTTCAGATATCCAGCTACTTTTCAAAGCTTGAGCTTGTTTATAAAGTGCTCTTTCAGCAGAAATTTTATCAGCAGTTGCGATCGCAGCGTCAAATCTTCCTTGAGCAGCGAGAATTGTAGCGGCATCCAGAAGGGGACGATCCTCAGCGATTTGTAGTTGAGTCACCCAGCCAGCCAGCACTTTTTGGGCTTCAGTATACACTGCACTACCGGGGCTAATTTGCCGAGCGGTAGAAATTGCACTAACCAAATCTCGACGCTGGGCAAATGTCTTGGCTAAATCTAGGATAGGTCGGTCTTCGAGAGTTTTAATTTGCCAATGCCATTGGGCAATAACTTTTTGAGCTTCCGGATGCAGGGGCTGACCTTGCTTAATTTTACTAGCTTGTGCTACTGCTGCTTGGAGTTCTTCCATCGTTCCCCCTGCTGCCAACTGTTGGGCGCTTAGCAGTTTTTGGCGGTTTTCCATTTGCCGTAGTTCTTGACGCCACTGAGCAATCAGGGTTTGGGCGAGTAGGCGTTGGGGATTTCCTGGTTCTACGAGAGCTGCTTGTTCGATCGCTACCTTATGCCCTACTCTTTGCTCAAACTTAGTTAGGATTTGAGCAAACTCTAACTTGGCTTGAGCTTGTAACTGAGATTCCCAGATAGCTGCTTGGCTTAAAGCAGTTGGATAAACGGGGCTTTTCGGGTTAAGCTGATGTACTACTGCCAAGGCATCTATTAAACCAAGAATATTATTCTCCTTAGCAGCTTTATAGGCATAACCCAAGCGAATCCAATCCTGAGCTTCTTGATAAAGGGTAGTATTTACCGGAATACGCTGAGCAATGTTGATTGCTCCAGCAGAATCACCTTTTTCCAGCAGAGCTGCACTGAGGCGCAATAAAGTGCGACTCCACAGAGACAGTTCCTTCTGAGCCTGAGCTTTGATATAACTTCTGGGGTTAATTTTACTGGCTTTTTGAATCGCCTCATCTAACTGTTGGAGCTGATTAGATTTGGCTAAAGCTCGCGCCTCATCCAACTGCTCCGATGCCTCTCTTTCTGCAATAACTTGTTTGATCAAGGCATCAGTACGGAATACATTCCAGTATTCCGGATTCAGCCGAGACAGCTGGGTTAGCAACAGGAATGCCTGTCTCCAGTCTTGTGCTTTGAGAGCATCTCTAAATTTGCCTAGGGTTTCCTGGCTTTTCTCCCATCCCTTTTGCCAGCTAGCAATAGTCGCCTGGGCTTCCGGGTAAAGGGGACTAGTGACAGGAATTTGACTTGCGATCGCTACTGCTTCTGACTGGTTCCCCTGATTAATTTGTTCCTGCCCCTGCTGTAAGATCAGCTTAGACCACTCTGCCATCATGCGCTGTGCTTCTGGATAGAGGGAGTGATATTGAGGCCAAGACTCGACTAAGGTCATTGCTGCTGCCAAATCCTCTACTTTGCCCGACTCAGCTGCCAGCTGAGCACAGTGAAAGCGATCGCCATCAGGGGATAAAAGAGAAATATTCTTGCAATCAGTCAAAGGTGGTAGCTTAGCCAGCAATAATAATCCTGAGGCAACAGCACCCCCTATCAAGGAAAGAATACTTAACCATAATAGTGACCACCGCCACACACTTGGCCCCCCTTGGTGCTTCTGGTAGGTGAGCTCCGCAGAAGTAGACACGAGAACTGGGGGAGGGTAATGGTAATTGTGGCTCCAGCTGTAAGTTTCTGAGTGCCTAAAAGCGAAAGCATCTCTAGGAGCTGGGAGAGTTTCTCTCTCATTACCACTACCTTGAGGGCGATCCTGTAACCTAACCCTTTGATCTATCCTGACTGAACCTCGAAGTTTAGCTCTAGTCCAAGGGGCATCCTTAAAGCCTTGAGAGTCTGCTAAAGTCAATCTCTCCTGAAACTGGCGTACATAGACCGGGTCTCTTGCTAGTCGGATGACCGAAGGTTTCTGCTTGCGAAAGGCAGGAGGCAGAAGGCGGAAGGCAGAAGGGTTTTCCTTGGTCTCTTCCCCCTTGACAGGAAATCGATTTAGTTCTTTTTTGGCCACGGGATCAGGAATGGGTCACTACTAGAGTAATAAAGCTTATTGAGTTTTACCGTAGAAGTCGCACTTATCTTGTATAAAGTTCAAAATAAGATGAGTGAGCAATTTTGGAGTAATTAGGGTGGGATGAGCCTCAGTATTCGCCATTGGCTGATAGAGCACAACATTGAAATTGCCCAATTGGGAGTCAATAGTGCCCAAGTTTCTGGCATTGCTTTTCGCATAGCCCAAGAAATGGAACTTTTAAGCATAGGTCCTTTTGCCATCAGTTCCCTAACTGAGGTATTAGAATTGCCTTTACAAGTTACCTGGGAGGTAGCTCCAGGTATTTCCCAGTTGACAGTAGGTCTACTACGCATTCTGAGTCGTAAAAAATCCCTCAAGCGTAATGAAGGAACTTGGCTGAGTTTTCAAGTTGCTTATCTCAATGCACTAAAAGGAATTTTAGTGCAAGAATCTCAATTGAGAAGACCTTGGGTTAATCGAGCCGAGGTACTAGGAAACCAAGATGAAGAACTTGCCCTCAATAATCCCCAACTGAGTGCTCTACTCAAAACCTTACGACCAGGACGCCTAAGCGACTCTCAGGCAGAACAAGCATTGTCTGTAGTTGCTGAGTCCTTTCTGGTACAACAGATGAATAATTTAGCAATTGCTTGGTTTGTGGCCAATGGTGCTGAGGAAATGGAAGCTAAACTACTCACTCAACGTTTAAGTAACGGACTATCGGGTCATCTACTGACTGTGATTGCCGAGAATGCTCTGCCCCTAGCACAACTGCAAAAGTTTGTCCGGCTGGGAAATTTAAGCAATTTTCCAGATACAGATACCCAAGAAAACATGGGTATGTCAGCAGAAATGCCTATAGCAACCAGACCCCTTGACTTGGATCGAGAAGACTACCGAGCAAAGCTCTTGCGTTCTCTGAGTGAACCCTTATTTGCTGAACCTTTTTCCCTTCAAGATATCTACATTCCTCTCAAAGGTAAAGTGGTCAGTAGTCATGCTGAAGAATCACAAACTGGTGCGAAAAGACAAAGGACAAAAACAATAGATTTAATGCAATGGGCAATGTCCCAATTGGAAGATAGAAACAGTATTGCTGTCATTGAAGCTGAGCCAGGCTGTGGTAAGACCAGTTTCTGTCAGATGTGGGCATCTAAAGTTGCTTTTGAGCTTTATCCCAGGTGGATGCCAGTGGTGATTCCGTTGCGAGATGTTAGTTTAGGTCAAACCTTTGAGCAAACTTTAGAAAGTGCTTTACCCCTAGGACGGTTTAGTGATGCCGATGGTTGGCTCTCCTCTAGTTCCCCTCCCTGTTTACTCATTCTTGATGGACTTGACGAATTGCCTCGCTCTCCCCACAAATCCAGTCACCTTTGGACTTTTCTGGATCAGGTGATGCGGTTCCATCACCAGTACATTAGTTCTACAGGTAAGCCCCGCCACAAAGTGTTGCTCACCAGTCGCTCTGTCACACTAGATGGTTTGACCAGAAAATATAGACAAAAAATTACTCTCCCCTTACCTGCCCAATTACACCGAATTGCGATCGCACCGATGGGACAGGATGAGTTTCGGCAATGGTTTAATTCCTGGGCAAAGCTGCAATCCAAGTCAATTACCCAATCATATTTCACCTTCTTAAAACATGGGAGAGTATTTCAGCCGCAACCATCTGCCCAAGCATTAGCTGACTTAGTTTGCCGTCCCCTCATGCTTTATCTCGTAGGCATCTTACATCGAGACGGTCTTGTAGATAAGAGCGTTTTTCAGATGAGCTCATCCCAGCTCAAATTTGAAATTTACGACAGGATTTGTCGATGGCTATTGGGAGAACCAGCTACTGGCAATGGTTCCCTACCGGAGTTAATTAGGGAAGGTATTGCTCATGCCAGCCGCTCCCAGGAGGCAATCTCCAATCTCCTTGAAAGTCGCCATCCCCAACAGCTGCACCTAATGATGCAAAAAGCTGCACTGACTATTGTTCAAACTGGTCAATATCAAGCACCTCAAGCTGCGATTGAGAAACATCTAATTAGTGAATCGAGCCAGGAAGTTCTCCCAACTCTACTGCCCCACTTCTTTTTCCACCGCATTAGTCCGGAATCTATACCCCGACTCTCTGTAAATCAGGATTTAAGAGTCAAGAGTAAAATTGAATTTTCTCACTCTAACTTGGGAGAATACTTGGCTGCTGAAGAAATTGCCCTCCAGCTCAAAGCTCTTACTCAAAAACTGCAAAACCAATATGGTGAAGTCAGCTTTTTCATCAACGACGGAGTCAAAGTTGCTGAGCATCTTTACGCTTTGCTAGGGTATGGCTTACTCTCCAACAAAATCGAAGAACTGGTGATTGAGCGTCTTCGACGGGAAGAACAGCGCAATGTCAATGCCTTTTCCTTTCAAGTTTTATTTAAACGCCTCTATAGTTTTTATCAAGCCTATTGTCGAGGCAGGTGGTTAGATGAAGGTATAGCCCAGCAGGCTCATGCTCAGTTACAGTCATTGCACAACCCCTTAAATGTCTTACAAATAGATGCCTCCGTTGGACTCAATGTCTTCATACTACTTTGTTCAGGAGCCCAAGAAGCAGATATTCCTTTTTGGCCTTGTGGTAACCCAGATATCCCCCAAGAGTTTGATGCAGAGCAGTTGTTAAGTTTTATAGGTAGAACCGCAGTCCTTTCCACTACTGCCTTTTGGGAACGAGCTAGGCAGAATTTGTGCAAATTACAACTACTAGAAGCCCGTCTCAATGGAGCCATATTGGTAGAGGCAAATCTCCGGCAAGCTAATTTATCTGCTGCTGAGTTAATTGAAATAAATTTGGCGGGTGCTAATCTCCAAAATGCCAATCTATCTTCGGCTAGTCTGGCAGGCGCTAATTTATCGGCAGCAAATCTCTTTAGAGCCTCCTTGGAGGGAGCAGATTTGTCCGGTGCTAACCTCAAAGGTGCTAATCTCACAGGCTCCAATCTCAGTAATGCCTGTCTGTTTCAGGCTCAGCTGGATGCACAAAGTCTTAAGTTTGCACAAAATAGTGGAGCTATATTTTCCTTGGGAGAGTTCCAGAAGTATAACGACTCTACAGCTCCACAAAAACTTACCCTTACTCCTGAAGATGATCTGCTCACCGAGCAAGAGACAGCAATCTTTATTGAAACGGCAGCCGGAGAACCAATGTTGCCGGAGAAGTCATCTAGCGATAGCGGTGATGACTACGAGGGTGAGACGGTGCGTTTTGATGATGTTGAGCAACACAAGCAACTTATTGAAGGTGAGGAACTAAGCGACTCTGAGGATACTGCACTCATTTAACAAGTTATTATTATTAAGTTGAGAAATTTTTAGTTGAAAATTGATAATTGAAAATTGAGAAAGATCATATAACTATACTTGGTAAGGCTCATGACAAATCACGCTTGCATTGCAATTGGTATCAATCGCTATAAGTTTTTACGACCCTTGAGCTATGGACAAGCTGATGCTCAGGAGTTACAGAAATTGTTAGTCAGGCAAGCTAATTTGCCTTCTGAGCAGTGTCTTTTGTTAACGGATAGCTCGACCCCAACCGCTGCACGCTCAACCTATCCCAGTCGGGAAAATATTTGGCATTGGGTTAGTATGCCGAACCAGAACTTCTTGCTCTCGGAGCATTGGCGTTGGTTCTTTTTTAGTGGCTATGGTGTCAGTTGGCAAGGAGCAGACTACTTAATGCCGATTGATGGTAATCCAGATGACATTCCTGGAACAGGGATACCAGTACGATCGCTATTTGAATTGCTTAAAGCTCAAGGCAATGACAAAATCTTGGTTTTGTTAGATATCAACCGCTCTCCTGGACTTCCGGTAGGAGAGTCAGTAGGAGCTGAAACGGTGGAATTAGCTCAGCAGATGGGAATTGCTTTGGTGCTTTCGAGTCAACTTAACCAGTATTCCCATGAAGCCGCTGCTTTGGGTAAAGGCTTATTTACCGCAGCACTTACGGAAGCTCTGCGCTATTATCACACTGATACAACTTTGGAGAATCTAGAGCAATATTTACGTGAGCGTCTGCCAGAGTTGAGTCAGCACCATTGGCGACCTATTCAAACACCTTTGACTGTAATTCCTAGCCAAAAAGCTAGAGGACAACTAATTTTGCCCTCAGTCAATTTCTTGGCCCATCAAAGGGCTAGTATGATTTCCAGTGGCAAACTGGATGTTCAACAAATCGGTGGTGGAGATCACCCAAATGGTATGACACCACCTTCACAGAACATAGTTTTATCTCCTGCACCGATAGGATCTAATACATCTTCAATTCAAACAACTACCAACAACTCCCATTTAGAAATCTCTAAACCAGGAGCAATGGTTCCCTCAAACAACAAAGAGTCTGAAACAGAAATGGATAAAACATCATGGCAGCAGCAACTACTTCTTTGGGTTGGCGGAATACTGGCTTTGGGACTAATAGCTATGGCACTCCGCATGCAGAATGAGAGTAGTGGGCAACTAGTACAGACAAGCCCAGAGGCAGTACCAGCAGCCTCTCCTTCTCCCAATCCTGCAACAAATGCAATTTCTCCGTCTCCTGTAGCAAGTGCAGCTTCTCCCTCTCCTGCAACAAATGTAGCTTCTCCTTCTCCTGCAACAAGTGCAGCTTCTCCTTCTCCTGCAGCAAGTGTAGCTTCTCCTTCTCCTGCAACAAGTGCAGCTTCTCCTTCTCCTGTAGCAAGTGCAGCTTCTCCTTCTCCTGTAGCAAGTGCAGCTTCTCCCTCTCCTGCAGCTAATGTAGCTTCTCCCTCTCCTGTAGCAAATAAGCAGCCAGAGGCTAAGCTTCCCAGTGCCAATCAAAATCCCTTAGTTCAAGCCAAAAGCTTATTTCAATCAAGTCAGGCATCTGAATTCAGCAAAGCGATAGATATGGCTCGTAAGGTTCAACCAGATGATCCTCTTTATCAGCAGGCGCAGCAAAATATTAGCCGCTGGAGTCAGGTAATGATGGATATTGCCGAGGGAAGAGCTCAAAAGAACAATTTTGCTAGTGCTATCGCAGCTGCCAAAATGATACCTAAGGATGACCCCTCGGTTCATCAAAAAGCTCAGCAGGCGATGGAACAATGGAAAGTTCTCTCTACCAACAACCAAAACCAAGAGCTCATCCAAGGAGCGAAAAAGGCAATTAAACCGAATCAAGCTTCATCTTATAATCGTGCCCTCAACATCCTCTCTCAATTGAAACCGGAGCAAACAGGCTACACAGAAGCACAACAGTTGAAAGCTCAATGGAGCGAGAAGATTTATCTGATGGCTAATACACGAGCAGCCCAAGATAAGTTGAAAGAAGCTATTGAGACAGCCAAGTTAGTTCCCCAAAATACATTCTCCTATGAGAAGGCTCAAAAAGCGATCGCTAAATGGAGCCGTCAGATTTATCTGATGGCTAATACACAAGCAGCCCAAGGTGAATTTAAGGGAGCAGTTGAGACAGCTAAGTCAGTTCCCCAAGGTACACCCTCCTATCAGGATGCCCAAAAAGCGATCGCTAAATGGAATCAAGGTAAACGGTAAAGGTGTCTAAATGGAGAATTAAGAATGCAGAATTAAGAATGCAGAATTAAGAAAAAAATGGTAATTCAGGAGTAAGTATGTTTTTTTATCGAAAATAAATTCTCAATTCTTAATTCTTAATTCTTAATTCCGCACAGCGGTACTAGTATCTATGCAAAAGCAGTTTCCCTTGACTACTGTAGGAGCACTTGTTGTTAATTCCACTGGACAAGTCTTGATTGTCAAAACTACTAAGTGGAAGGGTGCATGGGGTGTACCAGGAGGTAAAGTGGAATGGGGGGAAGCCCTTGAAGCAGCACTTATAAGGGAGTTTCACGAAGAAGTTGGTCTAGAATTAACCCAGGTGCGCTTTGGGTTAGTACAAGAAGCGGTACTAGATTCCCAGTTTGTCAAAGAAGCCCACTTTATCTTGGTTAACTACTATGCATTTTCTGCTACGGAAACCATCACACCCAATGAAGAAATTGAGGAATGGGCATGGGTGAGACCAAAACAAGCTTTAGAGTATCCCCTCAATACCTATACCCGCGTGTTGATTGAGGAGTATTTAACAAGTTTGGTAAACCCAAATTTGTAATTCCATCTAAAATATAAAATCGAATGACCTCTACGAGTTTCTTAATTTTTGCGGGTGCTGGTATTTTTGCGGGGATTCTTGCAGGATTTCTAGGCATTGGTGGCGGCACGGTTCTTGTACCCTTATTGCTGGCATTAGGATATGACTATCCTCAGGCTATTGCTACTAGCAGTCTCTCAATCGTGATTACAGCAGCTTCTGGTACTTTACAAAACTGGCATCAGAAAACCTTGAGCTGGAAAAGAGTGCTGATGATTGGATTGCCTGCTTTAGTTACAGCTCAAATTGGAGTTTATCTCACCAAGCTATTTCCTGACTACGGGCTAAAAGCAGCATTTGGGATATTGCTTTTGGTTAATATCTACCTAGTGCAACTCCGCAAACTCATCAAAAATAAACAGCAGCAGGATCTCCAAGAAATAGCAACTAAGAGAGATTCTTTTAGCTGGATCAATAAAAGTACTGTTACTAGCATTGCCACAGGCGGTTTAGCCGGAATTCTGGCAGGCTTATTTGGTATCGGTGGGGGTGTAATAATGGTACCGTTGCAGATTTTGCTACTGGGAGAAACGATTAAAACTGCAATTCAGACAAGTTTAGCAGTAGTTGTTATTACCTCTATTTCCGCATGTTTAGGACATGCTGTAGATGGCAATGTTTTGTGGATTGAGGGTTTACTTTTGGGTATAGGAGGTTTTGCAGGAGCACAAATTAGTACCCGTTTTTTACCTAAGTTACCCAACCAAGTGGTAAGTTTAACATTTCAGACTTACTTAGCTATGCTTTCCATTTACTTTTTCTGGAAGGCTTGGCAAAGTTATACAGTGTAGAAATAGATAGATCTAAAAAATCTGCGGGAATTGGGTTGATAAGTCTAAAAAACTTTTTACTGATGTGCGATCGCAAGTTATACCAAATCCGCTTTAGCTAGACCACAAAGATGGTGGCGTAGATCTGCTCTAAGGTAATCGTCTCAAACTGTTGGTCAATTTCTTCGGAGGTTTTAGCACGGTATATGTATTCGTAGAGGACACTTTCGATACCGATGCGGCTGCCTTTGATGCGGATATCGTCGGAGGCTAGAAAGTTAAAGTAGTCTTGGATTTGCATAGCAATTTGCAACCACTAGGTACAAATTTCTTTTAAATTATAGTAAAGTTGCGATCGCCTTCTCTACGAGACACTACGTAAACGAAAGCAGCTTGCACTGATCGCACGTAAGAACGAAGTTTGCTCATGATTAGATCCGCCACGCCTGATGACAGGAAAGCTCTCATAGCTATCGCCAATGCTATCAATTTGTTTAGTCCACAAGAACTAGAAGAACTCGATGGTATGTTAGCAGAATACTTCGACGGCAACCTCGGCAGCGACCACTTTTGGATTACCTACGACGATGGCGAACCAGTGGGAGTGGCATACTATGCAGCAGAGCCCTATGCTTATGGAACGTGGAATTTGTACTTTATTGCTGTTCACCCCAACCGTCAGGGAGAAGGACTTGGTGGGAAACTCCTAGGCTACGTCGAACAAATATTGGCGAAACGCGGTGAACGACTACTGTTAGTCGAAACTTCTGGACTGCCGAATTTTGAGCGTACTCGGGCATTCTATCGCAAGCACGGGTATGAGGAAGAAGCACGAATCCGTGAATTTTACAAAGCGGGGGATGATAAAATTATTTTTCGTAAGGTACTGGCTGCTCTGGAGCAATAGTACTAAATTTGCTTATGCTAACACAACTAAAGACTTCACCTTTAAAAAAAAGCAGGGGGTGAACGAAACAAAAGGGTGGGAAAACGAGTAAGCAGACGCAACAGATGCAACAGACGCGGAGAATAGAAATGCCACTCAAAATTTCGCTCACCCCTTCCCCACCTGCTCATGAATAATCCAGGCTAATTTAACAATATTCGCGATTATAACTCGCGAATAACTTTTTTCTTTTTTCCAAAATGGGATGCTCCCGTTAGACAAACCTTGTAACGACATATAGTATGGTAACTATTTCACTGTATTTGTTACCTCGGTATACTTGATCACAGCCTTTTTATCCCGCCTGATAGCTGGTAACCGTCAAATTCTAAAAATACTCAAGAAATTGCTCAGGAACTACATGCACTTCTCCAGATTTACACTGTTTGATATCTAGCCAAAGGGCCTTCTTTTTGCGCTTTCCTTCAGCAAATTCTACTTGGTCAAGTTGATAAAATTTGGGGTCAGCAAAATCACACTCATACAGCTGAATAATTTCATGACCTGCTTTACCCTTACAAACAAATAAACTCTCTAAGCATCCTAAATATTTAATGTTGGTCAATTCTGCCTCAAGTTCTTCGTGAAACTCTCTTTTTAAGGCATCGTAACTAGTTTCCCCAAAGTCAACACCTCCCCCTAAAGCACGATAAAATGTCTGCTGCTTGATGGTATCATAACCCTCCGAAAGGAAAGTGCGATCGCCTTGTCGAATTAGTCCTAGTGCCAATACTCGAATTTGCTTAGATTGAGACATGAAAAACCCCAACTCACCAGTTAGATTATAAGAAATCATGAAAGCAGTACGTATTCACAAACAGCAAGGTCCGACTTCTGTTCAAGTGGATAATGTGGAGGTTCCCTCACCTGGTTCTGGTGAAGTAAGAATTAGGGTTAGGGCTGCAGGAATGAACAACTCTGACCTACAGACTACCTACGGTACCTATCCAGTTGGTTATACTGGGTTGCCTCAAACCCTCGGTCAAGAGGCAGCTGGGGAAGTAGATACTGTAGGAGAGGGAGTGACGGGACTCGTGCCTGGAATGCGTGTAGTCGGGTATGTAATACCAAAAATTAAAAAATTAAAAGTCATGTCAGAGATGAGGAGCTAAAAACCTTATCCTGTAAGAACGAGTGTGTCACGACTAAGTAATTTTGGTATAACGCGATCGCTCAGGATGAGGTAATTTCCTTACAGTACGTAAGTCCTACTAAAATCCATGCTGCTGTAAGTGAAGAATAATGTTTGCTTTAAGTCTGACTTTTAGAGAAGTTATCAGCTTAGAAAGCTGGGGGAGAGGGATTAGAACTTCTCGTGAAAAGTCAGCACTTTAAGTGGGGGAGTTATTGTCAAGTTGTTATTGATAACCTACTTATTCCTGACTTATGCGTGAGTTTTGATTTCTACAGGGAAAAAAGGGTAAAATCTCAGTAATTTTCAGAATACTATTCATATCTCGCTCCTTCAGAATTTATCCAGACTGTATCCAACAAGTCAAATTAGCCATTAAGTGAACGGCTATCTATGCCAGAAATATTTAGTTAAGAAATCAACCAACAACCAAAAACGGAGAGCAACATCATGGCAAACTCCATTTTTAACTTATCTGACCTCAACGGTTCCAATGGGTTTGTTCTCAACGGTATTAATGCAAATGACATCTCAGGTGTCTCGGTAAGCAGTGCAGGAGACATTAACAATGATGGCATTGATGACCTGATTATCGGGGCACCTGGAGCCGATCCCAACGGCAACAGCGATGCAGGTCAAAGCTACGTGGTTTTTGGTAGCAGCAACAGCTTTAGTGCCAGCTTTGAGCTTTCTAGCCTTAATGGCTCCAATGGCTTTATCCTCAACGGTATTGCTGAAAATGACAATTCAGGCGATTCTGTGAGTGCGGCAGGGGATATCAACGGTGATGGTATTGATGATCTGATTATCGGGGCACCTGGAGCCGACCGCAACAGCCAAAATTTTGCAGCAGGTCAAAGCTACGTGGTGTTTGGTAGCAGCAACGGCTTTAGTGCTAACCTTGAGCTTTCCAGTCTCAATGGCTCCAACGGCTTTGCTCTCAATAGCGATGCACCTGAATTGTCAGGCTTCTCGGTTAGCGGAGCAGGGGACATCAACAATGATGGTATTGATGACCTGATTATTGGGGCACCTGGAGCCAACCCCAACGGCAACAGCGATGCAGGTCAAAGCTATGTTGTGTTTGGCAGCATCAATGGCTTTAATGCCAGCTTTGAGCTTTCTAGCCTTAATGGCTCCAACGGCTTTGTTCTTAACGGCATTAATGCAAGTGACAGCTCAGGCTGGTCAGTTAGTGATGCAGGAGATATCAACAATGATGGCATTGATGACCTGATTATTGGGGCATGGAGAGCCGAATCTAATGGCAACGTTACAGGTAAAAGCTACGTGGTGTTTGGCAGCAGCAACGGCTTTAGTGCTAACCTTGAACTTTCCAGTCTCGACGGCTCCAATGGTTTTGTACTCAACGGTATTAATGCCTCAGACTTCTCAGGCTGGTCAGTTAGCGATGCAGGAGATATCAACGGTGATGGTATTGATGACCTCATTATCGGGGCTCATTTTGCTGACCCTAACGGCAATAATAGTGCAGGTCAAAGTTATGTAGTCTTTGGCAGCAGTAACGGCTTTAATGCCAGCCTTGAGCTTTCTAGCCTCGACGGCTCCAATGGCTTTGTCCTCAACGGTATTAATGCAGATGATCGCTCAGGATGGGAGGTTAGCAGTGCAGGAGATATCAACGGTGATGGCATTGATGACCTGATTATTGGAGCACGGGGTGCTGACCCCAACGGCAACAGTAGTGCAGGTCAAAGCTACGTGGTGTTTGGCAGCAGCAATGGCTTTAGTGCCAGCCTTGAGCTTTCTAGCCTCGACGGCTCCAACGGCTTTGTACTCAACGGCATTGCTGTAGATGACAATTCAGGTCGCCCTGTCAGTAGTGCAGGGGACATCAACGGCGATGGCATTGATGACCTGATTATCGGAGCATCTGGAGCCGACCCCAACGGCAATAGTAGTGCAGGTCAAAGCTACGTAGTCTTTGGCAATCGTGCTCCAGAACTTGACCTCAATGGTGGGAATGCTGGAATTGACTTTACCACTGCCTTCTTTGGCACAGCCGTATCAGTCACTGACAATAACTTGAGCCTGAATGATAACTCCAACAATGTTGTCGGAGCAACAGTTACAATTACCAATCTCCAAGATGGAGCCGCAGAGTCTCTGAGCGCAAATACTACGGGGACAAATATTACAGCAACCTATAACTCGGCTACTGGTGTCCTCGCCCTATCAGGCACAGATACAGTTGCCAATTATCAGCAAGTCTTTCAGAGCATTACCTACAATAATACGGCAGCAACTCCGAACGCCACAGACCGCATGATAGAGTTTGTGGTTGATGATGGTGCGGCTCACTCCAATACCAGCCAAGTGGCAACTACAAACATTGTTTTGTCCGTTGACGATGCTTACGAAGAAAACGACACAATCTTTACTGCTTACAATTTAAGCAACCAAGAGCAAATTTGGCTGAGCAACATTGCCGGTTTGGGTCTTCAAGCAGATCAAGACTGGTATCGTATTGATGTGACTCCTGGTTTCGAGAACTTAGTAGTAGATCTACAGTTCAACCATGCCTTGGGAGACCTGGATTTAGGTGTCTATGATACCTCAGGTAACTTAGTTGCTAGTTCGATTTCTAGCACAGATAATGAGTCGATCAATACGATTTTGTCTGGTAGTGGTACTTATTACCTCTTAGTAGATGGTTACCCAGGTGATACTCTCAACACTTATGACCTGAGGTGGGATGATCTACCGGTGGATGACGCCTATGAAGAAAACGATACAATCTTTACTGCTTACGATTTAAGCAACCAAGAGCAAACTTGGCTGAGCAATATTGCTGGTTTGGGTCTGCAAGCAGATCAAGACTGGTATCGTATTGATGTGACTCCTGGTTTCGAGAACTTAGTTGTAGATCTACAATTCAACCATGCCTTTGGAAACTTGGATTTAGGTGTCTATGATGCCTCAGGTAACTTAGTTGCTAGTTCGATTTCCACCACAGATAATGAGTCGATAAATACGATTCTGTCTGGTAGTGGTACTTATTACCTCTTAGTAGATGGTTACCCAGGTGATACCCTCAACACTTATGACCTGAGGTGGGATGATCTACCGGTGGATGACGCCTATGAAGAAAACGACACAATCTTTACTGCTTACAATTTAAGCAACCAAGAACAAACCTGGCTCAGCAACATTGCGGGTTTAGGTCTGCAAGCAGACCAAGACTGGTATCGTATTGATGTTACTCCTGGTTTCGAGAACTTAGTTGTAGACCTACAGTTCAACCATGCCTTTGGAAACTTGGATTTGGGTGTCTATGATGCTTCGGGTAACTTAGTCGCCAGTTCAATCTCAAGCACAGATGATGAGTCAATTAATACGATACTGCCCGGTAGTGGAACTTATTACCTATTAGTAAATGGCTTCCCAGGTAATACCCTCAACACTTATGACTTGAGGTGGGATGATGTCTTGGTGGATGATGCCTATGAAGAAAATGATACTCTCGCCACTGCTTACGATTTCAGTAACCAAGAGCAAACTTGGCTGAGCAATATTGCCGGTTTGGGTCGTCAAATAGACCAGGATTGGTATCGTATTGATGTCACTCCTGGTTATGAGAACTTAGTTGTAGACTTACAGTTCAACCATGCCTTTGGAAACTTGGATTTGGGTGTCTATGATGCTTCGGGTAACTTAGTTACTAGTTCCAACTCCACCACAGATAATGAATCGATTAATACTATTTTGTCTGGTAGTGGCACTTATTACCTATTAGTAAATGGATTCCCAGGTAATACCCTCAATACTTATGACTTGAGGTGGGATGATGTCTTGGTGGATGATGCCTATGAAGAAAATGATACTCTCGCCACTGCTTACGATTTAAGTAACCAAGAGCAAACTTGGCTGAGCAATATTGCCGGTTTAGGGCGTCAAATAGACCAAGACTGGTATCGTATTGATGTTACTCCTGGTTATGAGAACTTAGTGGTAGACCTACAGTTCGACCATGCTTTGGGAGACTTAGATTTATTTGTCTACGATGCTTCAGGTAACTTGGTTACTAGTTCCAACTCCACCACAGATAATGAATTGATCAATACGATTCTATCTGGTAGTGGAACTTATTACCTATTAGTCAATGGCTTCCCAGGTAATACCCTCAACACTTATGACTTGAGGTGGGATGACAGGCTCTACCTCCTCGGTACGGATGATAATGATACCCTCACTGGCACTTCCAATCATGACATCATCATTGGCTTACGTGGTGATGATGATATCTTTGGTGGTAGTGGCAATGACTTCCTTCAAGGTGACCGAGGTGATGATAATATCTTTGGAGAAGCTGGAAACGATAATCTCCAAGGTAACCGAGGCGATGATTACTTATTCGGTGGCACAGAGAACGATAATCTTGATGGCGATCGAGGTGATGATCTCCTTGTAGGAGTTGAGCTTAATGCAACAAATCCTGGTAATGGTGAAATAGATATTATGACTGGTAGCTTTGGTGCAGATGTCTTTGTAATAGGGGATGAGAACCAAGCTTATTACGATGATCAAGGTGTAGGAGATTACACCTTGATTACTGACTTTGACTCCACTCAAGATTTCATCCAACTCCAAGGCAGTGCTAGTAACTATCAGTTAGGATCTGTATCAGCCAATTTACCTTCAGGAATTGGTATTTTCCGACAGACTTCAACTCCCAATGATCTCATAGCAATTGTGCAAGGTACTGCAAACCTAAACCTGAATGCTGATTACTTCAGTTATGTGAGTTAGGTATATAGCGTCATTAGTCATTAGTGTTTTGTCTAAGTCCCACTAGCAATTTCGAGTTTAATTGAATTTATTATCCTGGACACTTAAAAGCGATCTGCATAGGACAAAACGGTTCCCATTTTTGAGAGATCTCTATCAACTCGAATGAAGAATAAGCAGCCATCATCCGTCTTGTGCGTAGGAGAGGTGGTAAAACTGGGCACATAACCAAAGTAATTTTCCACAAATCGGTAATCGCCTATCTCACAGTATCCAGCTAAACAATACCCTTCTTCGTTGTAACATTGTATCTCTGGATATTTGCCGTCATAATGTGGCAGGATGGCAAGCAGCCATACTCCACCCCCGTTACTATCTTTCCGTAACCACTTCTTTTTGGCTACCTCAAATTGGACTGTATCTGTCTTGCCCCAAGGTAGAAGTTTGGTATCCAATGCTGGAATAAAATCACACATTCTGGCATCTGGGCGATCGCTTTGAGCCTTTTCATACCTCAAGGGAACAGGACCATTTTCCATCCAAAGTATTTCTACTTCCTCACCCCCTAGAACTTTCCAGGCTCCAACCATCACCCCTGCAGGGATGAAAGAGTAGCCGTGCTTATGTAGTTTCCACTCCCCTAATTGGAGAGTACCCTTAAGCACAAAAATCTCTAGATCCTCAGTGAATATTCCAGAGGGTGCTTCAAACTGGGGCGGTAGAACCACTCTTGAAGTAGATGCTCCACACTCATGCCATGTCAGCAATCGACGTTTTCCATGTACTACGTTCTCTGGCATACCATTCACTCGCCACTCATTCTCTTTTGCCACAGCATTTGTGTCAAAGTACTGGTATTGACGAGGCACGTACTCTTTGGAAATTGCTGTACTTCTGCCGGATAGGTTCATGCGCCCCCTACCATCTCCACCCCAATCTTCTTTGATTGATTCTACTTGAGGTTGAGCATGAAGATTTCCTTGGTTTTCACCCATCCGCCTATAGTCTCCTAATTAGAGTGTATTTTTCTATAGTTTCCTAATACAGTGTATCTTTTGTTGAGTTGTGCCCATCTTAAAACTAAAGATATGAAAGTTGCACTAGTAACTGGAGGAACTCGTGGTATCGGCTTAGCCATTTCTCGCAAGCTTGCGAGTGAGGGTTTCAACCTTATCCTTGGATACAGCTCCAATCATCAAGCCGCACTCCAAGCCAAGAACGAGTTGGAAAAGTCTAACATCCAGGTTGTGACAGTAGCAGGAGACATCAAGAAACCAGCCACAGTTGATAAACTTTTCCAAGCATTAGAAGCAAACTTCAACAATCAATTGACTGCTTTTGTTCATGTTGCTGGCTACGCAATCACCGCTACCCTGCCTGAAGGATTCACCTTTGAACAATATCAGGAAGCTCAGGAAGTCTACCCGAAAGCTTTTTTAAGGTGCATGGAGAAAGCTTTAAATTACATGAGTGATGGTGAAGGTAGGATAGTAGTTATTTCTGCTAGTGGTATCCACAACCCAGGTAAAGTATATGCTATGGCTGCTCCAGCTAAAGCAGGAATGGAAATACTTGCTAAACACTATGCTATCGCGATTGCCCCACGGGGAATTACAGTCAATATTGTCACACCGGGCTACATCAAGACTCAGGCATGGGATGGATATCTAGAGAAGCTGCCCTATATCGACAATTTGCCACCAACCGCTACTCCTATGGGAAGATGGGGGGAACCCGATGACGTGGCTCCATTAGTAGCTTTTCTTTGTTCACAAGAGAGTGGATTTATCACGGCTCAACACATTTATGTTGATGGTGGGCTAGGACTTTCCTTGTTTTGGAACATTCATCGTTTGAGTGAAAAAAATGGTAACGGAGGTAGCTAACCTGGATTTGGTATGACCCAACTTTTCCAAAAAATCAAAATCTGTTACGCTGTTATCACAATGCATAATTAAATATAACGCATCTGGGAACTGAGATAATGGGCAATATCCAGAAGCAAGAAACGATGGAAAGAGATGATTATCTCAGGTTTCGATTACCTGAGGATTTGAAAGAGAGATTTAAGTTGTATTGCTACCTCAAGGGCATAACAATGTCAGATACTGTCAGGGAGATGATTGAAGAGCTTCTGAAAAACGAGGATTTAGAAAAACTGTTACAAGAAAAACTGTTACAGGAAAAGAGCAGATAGAATATGTAATTCGTAAGAAACAAGGCAATAGGCAATAGAGATCTCCCCAGAAGCACCCTGCGCCCCCAATAAAAGACAAGAAACAAGTCAGCTTCCCTTAGAACCTTCTGCCTTCTGCCCTCTGCCCTCTGCCTTCTTTCTCAAAAGTAGGAAAGAGGAAAACAAATTGTTTCTCTATTCATTGCGGGTGCCGCCAGTGGGGCGGCTTTTTGCCTTAGCTCTCAGTTGTTTCTTGAGAATCAGAGTTTTCTGAAGTTGGTTGCTCAGTAGTTGTTTCTTGAGAATCAGAGTTTTCTGAAGTTGATTGTTCGGTAGTTGTTTCTTGAGAATCAGAATTTTCTGAAGTTGATTGTTCGGTAGTTGCTTCTTCAGAATTGGAGTTTTCTGAAGTTGATTGTTCAGTAGTTGCTTCTTCAGAATTGGAGTTTTCTGAAGTTGATTGCTCAGTAGTTGTTTCTTCAGAATTAGAATTTTCTTGGTTTGGCTGTTGGGGAACCTTCAAAGACGGACAAATGTCTTCGTTATATTTAAAGTTGACGTTGACATGGTAAAGCTTAGGTTCACCGGTTTGATTTTCAAAACTGCGTGACTGAATATCCTCTTGCGCCTGCTCATCAAAAATAGGGTAACCAGCACTCTGAATCAACTGCTGTTGAGTAGCTTTACCATCACCACCAACTAAGACCCCAACTACACTAGTTCCTTCTAGGTCTTTATAGCAAGCAAGTGTGGGATAGCTACCAGGGATAGTAGATATGGTTGGTTCATCCTGATTCCATTCTTCCTGCAACTTCTTGCTATTTTCTTCAGCTTCCTCAGGACTAGTATTTTTTTGATTAGGAGTTATGCTAGCTCGCATTCTCTGTATTTTTTGCTCAGGACTTTCCTGCCGCTGGGGAACTAATGCCGTATTATTGTTCGGCTCTTGTGGTGGAGAAGATGTATTATCGTTCGGCTCTTGTGGTGGAGAGGATGTATTATTGTTCGGCTCTTGTGGTGGAGAGAATGTATTATTGTTCGGCTCTTGTGGTTGAAATAATGGGTTATTGTTCTGCCGTTGTGGTTGAAATAATGGGTTATTGCTCTGCCTTTGTGGTTGAAATAACGTGTTATTACTCGATCCTTGTACACTAATATTTGGCTTGGTTGTCAGTCTCGCCAATTCTTCAGGAGTATAAGTACGAGGCTTAACCTTTTTACCATCAAGTTCTGGTATATTGATGGTCTTGTTAGAAAACACAGGACCGGTTACAATACGTTTCTTTTGACGGTTGAATTGTTTCTGGGGTACTTGTGTTCTGTATCTCCTCCTAACTGGTTGACGAGGAGTTGTTAGTAACTTACCAAGATCAGTGTCTTTAGCCGGTTGCTTAGGGAAAGTTGAAGGAGGCTGGGATGGTGGTAGCAATATCGGCTTCTTTGGCTGTGGTGGAGGTGGCAGGCGGCTTGCCATTTCTGGTGTTAACCCAACTAATTCCACTTCCCGCAACTGCTTTGGTTGTTCACGGGAAAAAACAGGCCAGTAAGGTAGGGTTATTGCGATTAACGCATGGACAACGACAGAAGCCATTACTGCAATACCGGTAGGCTGACCTAGTTTATCAGGGAAGTTTTTAAGAAAGGAAGAGTAGGACATAGCAGTTATAATTTACGAGCCTGCATTGAATGAACCACAAAGGCACGAAGGACACGAAGAAAGAAAAGAAGAAGAGTACCAGTAATTGATTTAAACCAGTTTAACTAATAGATTGGGTAACTTTCACAATTAGTAAAGAAAAGTAGGGCAACTTTAAGGTAGGGCGATCGCGTAAATCAGCATAAATTACTTGTTCTGGTAGGGTAGCTCGCTCTACAACAACAGCATACTCCAACAGTTGACGCTGCTCGAGTACTTTCCAGACTTGGGAGTAGACCGAACTTACTTTCATTAAGACTATGACGTCTGCCCAATCTAAAATTGTTTCGAGTTCTTCTACATTATAGAGAGCAGGCAGCACAGCAAGGCGATCGGAGCGGACAGTTAAAGGTTCTCCCAAAGCTGAGGCTGCGGCGAGGGGAGAACAGACTCCGGGTATCCTCTCCACAAGACTCTCTGGATGCAGCTGTTGCAAAGTTTCAGCTAAATAAGTAAAGGTGCTATAAAAACTTATATCCCCTTCACAGACAAAAGCTACATCTTGACCTAAATGTAGATATTGCCAGACCTGCTCCGCTGCTTTTTGCCATGCTTGGGCTAAAGTAACCCGATCCTGGACATAAGGAAAATTTAATGGCAGTTGTACCTGAGCTCTCTTGAGCCATTGCTCGACAATCGATTCAGCAATCCCTGGTTTACCGTGGCTCCCAGCAGGAAAAGCCACCACTGGTACTTCTTGAAGGATACGCAGTCCTTTAAGGGTAATTAATTCGGGGTCACCTGGTCCTACACTAATACCGTAGAGTGTACCTAGTTGCACATTATCCAAAATCTAGAGTTTTAAATTACCAATGTCGCTACCAACTGTGATCTTACCGGGTTATTTTGCTAGTGCCCGCGAATACAGTTCTTTAGAAGAATCTTTACAGCAATTAGGATTTCCTACTGTCACCGTGCCACTACGACAACGGGATTGGTTTCCTACTTTGGGTGGTCGTTCAATGGTACCTATACTGAGTAAACTCAACCAAACGATAAAACAACAGCTAGAAAAATACCATACTACTAAAGTTAACCTCATTGGTCATTCTGCTGGTGGCTGGATTGCTCGGATTTACTTGGGGGAAAAACCCTATACTATTCATGGAGATGTTCCAGATTCAGCTATCGGTTTGTGGAATGCTCGCCTCCACATCGCTACTTTGATTACTCTGGGGACACCCCATTTAACTCAGGAGCGCTGGACAAAACGTAATCTAGATTTTGTCAATATTAACTATCCCGGTGCTTTTTACCAGGATATTCGCTATGTTTGTGTTGCTGGCAAAGCAATCTACGGGAAACGTCGCCTAGGCAGTTGGTTGGCTTATAGCAGTTATGAACTGACTTGCGGAGACGGAAACTGTTGGGGAGATGGTATCACCCCTATTTCAGCAGCTCATTTAGCTGGTGCAACTAATCTCACATTAGAAGAAGTCCTACATTCACCCAGGAGGAAGGGACTGTGGTATGGTTCACCAAAGCCCATGGAAGCTTGGGTTCAATATTTAGATTAGATATTTTCCTTCCTACTCGTTTACAGCCCAATTTTTTGATATACTCAATATTTACGCGGATGTGGTGGAATTGGTAGACACGCACGCTTGAGGGGCGTGTGGCGTAAGCCTTGCGAGTTCGATTCTCGCCATCCGCATGGTTTACGGAAAGCCTCTATTTGTAGGGTGTGTTAGCGTAGCGGACGCTGGTGGCGAAATATTGCTTAACACAAAAATGAGTAAAAGCATTGGCGATATGCTGAGAGAAAAGAACCTTGAGGAGAAAGAGCAATGCTTGCTGCCAAAGCTAGTATTGCCAGTGTTCCGGA
>Ga0207422_1000725_pt1 | contig 91282 bp, 65 predicted proteins | sample MarCyaLeptolynsp_FD_187757 | JGI IMG/M metagenome (GOLD analysis project Ga0207422, IMG submission 187757) | Marine cyanobacterial communities from Panama - species 1 Leptolyngbya sp. (SPAdes) | ecosystem: Environmental > Aquatic > Marine > Unclassified | place: Panama: Panama City | collected...
TGGAGCTTGTAGCGTTGTTGCTCTGTCTCAGAGGGATACTGCGCGTAGTACATGTTCGGCTCGGTGGCGTAGTTGTTGAGGATTCCGTTGTCGAGTTGTGCGGTTTGCATGATGTTTGTGTGGGTTGGTGGTGTCTTATGTAAATAAATATAACAAAATGTAAATAAGTATTGACAGGATCTGACTCACAAGGATAGTGCGATCGCGATCGCTTACTCCCGCACCCCGCGAACGAGGATGGTCGTACAATCAACCTCCCCTCCTGCGCGATCGCGGCGACTTTCGTCAGTTTTGTCGCCAAGGCTGCTGTGAAAGCGGATATTGCCTGGAAACGGAGCTGAAAAACTATCTTTACTGGATGCATTCAATGACAGCCATCCAGCCGTATGACGTAATGCTAGAGAAGCTGTGACTAAGGCGATCGCAGAATTCCTCGAACTTGAAAAATTAATCCCTTTCTAACTTCTAGAATCTATAAAATTAGACATTTTAAAATCACAAATTCTGATATTTTACCGATCATTGATCGCCAAGTATAAAAAACAAAAATATGCAACCATCGATTTATAATCTAATTGTTTTTTTTCTATTAGGATTGAGCATTGTTCTTTTTTTTTCCCCTTCCTTCCAAATTGGGGCTGCACCAATCCTAATATTACTCTGGATTGTTTTGAGTGTTCCAGCGTACTATATCCGAAAAGGCAATACCCGATACTCAGCGCGAGATTATGCAGGCGCGATCGTGGCATATACTCAGGCAATACGCTGCCAAGCTAATCATTCTCTTGCTTACTCGTTGCGCGCGATGGCTCGTCTTTCTGTGTCAGATTTCAAGGGAGCAATTGACGATTGTAATATTGCCATTAGGCTAAATCCCAAAGATGCAGATGCCTATAGCAATCGCGGTCAAGCTTATTATTTTTTGGGGGAGCAAGAGCATTCTCTAGAAAACTTAAATCGAGCTATTGAACTCAATCCAAAGTTAGCTGAAGCTTATTTAGGGAGAAGTTTACTAAAACTTGAAAAACCTCAGTTGGCCTTGCTTGAACTTGACAAAGCTGTTCGGATTGTAGAATCAAAATCCGATCGAGAGCAACATCAAATTGGTTACGCCAAAATGTATTCAGCACGTTCGACGCTTCGTTTTTCTTTGGGTGACGATCGCGGTGCGATTGCTGATGCACAGAGAGGAATTGAGCTAGCCCCAAACTATGCAAATACTTATCTTTGTCGAGCTGATGCGCGCTTCAAGTTAGGGGACTTTGATGGCGCGATCGCGGATTGCAATGATGCCCTGAAATTAGAACCAGAGTGGGATGAACCTTACGTTCATCGAGGAAAATTAAACAGAAACTTGAGGCGCTACGAAGAAGCCATTCAAGACCTCAGTCATGCTATTCAAATTCAACCCAATAATGACGTAGCCTATTTGTATCGTGCTTCTGTTTATTGTTATTTAGCAAGATTGGAATTGGCAATCGAAGATTTTACGCAAGTGATTCAAATCAAACCCAATAAAAACGCTTATTACAATCGAGGCGTAGCGCACTATCAATTTGGTAATAATAATGCAGCTCTCGATGACTTAAACAAAGTTATTGAATTAGATAAAGATAATGTCTCTGCTTACTATAATCGAGGCAATGTAAAATATGATTTGGGAGATGAGTCAGAAGCATTTGAAGACTACGAGCGGGCAAAAACAATTGATAAACCCGAACCCATTGTAGCTGAAGATGAGCATGGTTTTTATGGGCGCGGTATTGCTTTCGTTCGCTTGGGACACTTAACAGAAGCAAGGCGCGATTTCCAAAAAGCGGCCGATCTTTGTGCCGAACATGGCAACAGGTCCCTATCCGAGAAGGTTCAGGAGGTTGTCGATCGGTTTTTTCCAGATGAATCTTAATACATATTTTCTAGCTCATCGTCCTTTCAGACTGTTAAGACTTAACTTTCATTATTCGTACCTTGCTTCCTGTCTGCAGTTGATTATTTGTTTGCACCATTTCACCATTCAATTCCTAAGAATCAAAATCAATGGCACTCTATGACACAATTGGTCAAAATTATGCAAAGACAAGGAAAAGCGATCCGCGTATTGCCAAAGCATTAGTCAATTTATTGTCGGTATCGCCACCCGCAACTGTTTTAGATATTGGGGCTGGAACGGGTTCTTATAGTCTGATTTTAGCCCAACAAGGGTATCAAATTTTTGCCGTTGAACCCTCGCGTGTCATGCGAAATCAGGCAATTCAAGATCTGGCAATTGAGTGGATTGATGCCTGTGCGGAAAAAATACCGCTGCGCGATCGCGCAGCAGATGCAGCAATTATTATCCTTGCGCTTCACCACTTCCAAGATTATCAACAGGCGATTCAAGAAATAACTCGCGTTACAGGGAATGGTCAGCTTATCTTTTTAACTTACGATCCTGACGCTATATCGAGATTCTGGATCTCTCAATATTTTCCATCATTCGTAACAGATGTGCGATCTTCCTTTCTACCACTTTCACAATTAATTATTGCAATTCAGTCTGCCACAGGGAAAAAAGCAAAAATCCAGAAATTTCCTCTCCCATGCGACTTAACTGACTCATTTGCTGCTGTCGGTTGGTCGCGACCCGAACTTTATTTAGAGAGTCAGATTCGTAATGGAATTTCTGCCTTTGCTAAGCTGAATTCGGCTGAGTTAGCGAAAGGATTAACTCGCCTCAACCAAGACTTAAAACAAGGAGAGTGGGATCGCAAATATGGATATTTACACCAACAAAAATGCTATGAGGTAGGCTATTGTTTTGTCTACACTACTTCATAGTGTTTGAGCGAAATTATTGCCATTCCAAACCCCGTCCAGATAAAACACTGGAGCTTTCTCTCATAATTACGATCCCAACAGAAGCGTTGAATCAAATTTCCTCAAGGTCGATGTCGCGTTACTGCGTCGCCGTTCCAGTCTGACAATTGGGATGGTCAAACCCAGAATTGTAGGCTGTTACCGCTGGCACTTCTGCCGTCAGCTCGACCGTTCCGTCGGCAGCAACCTGCCAACCTTGAGCTTGGCGGATTTCCTGGGGATGGCTGCCCTCGTTTCCGTTGGAGCGCGATCGCATCACCACTGGACTTCCCCCAGACGGTCGAGTTGCCCAAGAAACCGTCCCCGCGATCGGTGCGGCGCTGTCTCCGGGGTTGGGCGGCAAACCCCCGCGTCCAATCAGCGTCAGGGAACTGCCTCCCGCAATTTTGCCATTGTCGAGCGCGCAAGCATTTTGCCCCACCAAGCTTTCTGCATCGACTAAGTTTTGCGGCAATTGGTTGAGTCCCTGTTCCACTCGGAAACTGAGCAGATTGAAGTTAACCGTACCGCTGGCTCCAAACCGAGAGGAGGCGGTAATATCGCTGAGGGGTGTGAGCTGGGGGCGAAATTCCAGACCATAAATGCCGTTGGTCGTAATATTAATGCTGCCGCCGCTACCTTCAAAGGCATTTGCTGTAATATCGCTATTTTCAATCGGCGGGCCGATGATAAAGTTGGCAGCAATGTCGATGTTTCCTCCATCTCCCCCCGATCCCGACTGGCCGGCAGTTGTGGAAATCAGACTGCGATCGCGCATCAACAAAACATTGCCGACTTGGAGATCGATATTGCCTCCGTCCCCCGACTGAGTTTCCGCCGTGATTTGACTGCGCTCCAGCCTTAAGTTGCCTTGAGTCTCCACCTGCAAATTCCCCGCAACTCCCGTGCCACGATTGTCCGCAGAGATGCGCGAGTCCGTCATAAAGATTTCTCGAGCCCCGAAGCGCAGGTTTCCGCCATCGCCCACTGAATCTTCTGTGGCCTGGTTGAGAATGGTGGCATTGTTCAGAGTTGCTGTTTCTGCAACGCTAATGAAAATATTGCCTGCATTGCCGCGGCCGTCCGTACTCCCGGTAATTGTGCTGCCATTGGAGAGAGAGAACGTGCGAGTCTCGATCCTGACATTATCGCCATTCCCCACACCTCCTGCTTCGATCGCAGAGGAAAAACTACTGTTGTTGGTGATGTTAGTGGTGTCGGCTGCCACAAAAACGCGACCGGCGTTTCCTTGTCCGGCGGAAGAGGAAGAGGCTTTAGAGTCAGTAACAGAGAGCGATCGCGCCTGGAAACTCACATTCCCCCCGTTGCCAACTCCCCCAGCATTCACTGCTGAGGACACCGTACTGCCTTGCAGGTCAATGGTATCCCCCGTCAAACGCACGCTGCCAGCATTTCCTTGCCCGCTGGTATTTGCCGAGAGTCTGGCCTCATTTGTGAGGGAAAGAACTTGCGCGTTGAGATTCACCCCACCGCCGTTGCCGACTCCTTGCGATCCCACCGCTGAGGACACCGTACTGCGATCGAGCGAGATTATATCACCGCTGAGGGTCACGTTGCCTGCATCTCCTCGTCCGTTTGTACTCGCTGAAATCTCAGTGCCATTGGCGAGAGAGAGGGTGTTAGCACTGACATTAATGTCCGTACGTGCTTGAACGGTTCCTCCCTCAGCAATCCGAACGAAGAGGGTCGCGTCATCAAAAGAAATGCGATCGCCCGACAGGGAGATTTGTCCCGCATTCCCAAGACTTCGCGTGGACGCAGAGAGATTCGTGTCGCCCCGAAAAGACATGACCGGAGCTACCATATCTATATTGCCGCCGTTCCCCGCAGCCCCCTCTACTACGTCGCTGAGGGCCTGAGTGCTGCCAGAAAAGGTAATCGATTCGCTCGCTCGGAAAGACATCGCTCCCGCGTTCCCCTGTCCGAGGGTACTGACCGCAAAAGTTCCCCCATTGGTGACGGCGAGAGTTCCCGTATTTACGGTAATTTGTCCGCCATCCCCCACAGCACCCCTCTCCACATCGCTTCTGATGACCGAATTGAAACCATCAACCACAACCGAATCGGTGGTTTGAATATCAATAAACCCCGCATTGCCTTGTCCGGAGGTACTCGCATCGATAATAGAATTACTGGTGACAGAGAGAGTGCGACCGCGAATTTGAATGCTACCGCCATTCCCCACAGCTCCTGCTTCCACATTGCTGATAGCTCGCCCGCCGCCGCTAAAGGTAATGAAGTCGCTTGCTTGTAGGGACATTCCTCCCGCACTTCCTTGTCCGAAGGTGCTGACGGCAAAGAGTCCGTTGTTGGTGACAGACAGAGAACCCGCGTTTACCTGCACTCCGCCGCCATCTCCCACAGCCCCCGTCTCCACATCGCTTCTGATGACCGAATCGGAGCCATCAACCGCGACCGCATCTGTGGTTTGAATATTAATAAACCCGGCATTGCCTTGTCCGAGGGTATTGGCCTCAACCCCCGAACCGCCGGTGACAGAGAGAGTGCGACCGCGAATCTGTATGCCTCCTCCGTTTCCCACCGCCCCTGCTTCCACATTACTGAGGGCTTTACCGCCACCGGAAAAGGTAACGGAGTCGCTCGCTTGTAGGGACATTCCTCCCGCACTTCCTTGTCCGAAGGTGCTGACGGCGAGGAGTCCGTTGTTGGTGACAGACAGAGAACCCGCATTCACCATAATGCCCCCGCCATCTCCCACAGCCACCGCTTCCACATCGCTTCTGATGGCCGAACCGGAACCCTCAACGGTCACCGCATCTGTAGTCTGAATATCAATAAACCCCGCATTTCCTTGTCCGGAGGTACTTGCATCGATAATAGAATTGCCGGTGACAGAGAGAGTGCGACCGCGAATCTGGATGCCGCCTCCATCTCCCACAGCTCCTGCCTCCACAGTGCTGACGGCCTGGCTGCCACCGGAAAAGGTAACGGAGTCGCTTGCTTGTAGGGACATTCCCCCCGCACTTCCTTGTCCGAAGGTGCTGACGGCGAGGAGTCCGCTATTGGTGACGGACAGAGAGCCTGCATTCACCATAATGCCCCCACCATCTCCCACAGCCCCCGCCTCCACATCGCTTCTGATGGCCGAACCGGAACCCTCAACGGTCACCGCATCTGTAGTCTGAATATCAATAAACCCCGCATTTCCTAAGGCGAAGGTATTGGCCTCGATCGCCGAACCGCCGGTGACAGAGAGAGTGCGACCGCGAATCTGGACGCCGCCTCCGTTCCCAACGGCTCCCGCTTCTACATTGCTGATAGCTCGTCCGCCGCTGTCAAAAACAATGGTATCTGCGATCTGAAGGTTCATCTGACCTGCGTCGTTTTGTCCGAAGGTGCTGACGGCGAGGAGTCCGTTATTGGTGACGGACAGAGAACCCGCATTAACGGAGACAATCCCAGCAGCACCCGTCGCTGTATTGTTTGTACCACTGCCGACGTTGCTGGCGATGTTGCTGTTGTCAACAACAACTGACTCTGTGGTTTGAATATTAATTTGTCCGGCATCTCCCGACCCGAGGGTACTGGCATTCAGTCGAGAATTGTTGGTTAGCGTCAGGGTACGACTGTTGAGATTAATAGAACTCGCAGCACCTGCACCAGAGGTAGTGTTCTCAATTGTGGAGTTGTCAAGGGCAATCGCGTCTGTGGCTTGAATGTCGATGTTTCCGCTAAAACCGCTACCGTTTGTTCTGGAACGAATTGTCGCTCCGTTGGTGAGATTGACTGCGTTTCCCGTGAAGTTAATATTGCCGGCGATCGCAGCTCCAGCGGCCGTTGTTTCCACCCGAGCATTGTCGAGTAAGATATTGCCCCCCGCGACTTGGTTGTCAACGACAACATCTCCCGGCCCGCTTTGCAAATTTCCTAGAGTAATATCTCCCCCCGCATTATTCGTCAGTCCGGCCCCAGTGCTGAGGGTGAAGTTGATGCCTTGCGTCGCGTCGATCGTCGTTCCAGCGGCCATGGTAATGCTTGCAGCCCCAGGATCGCGGAAGGCATCGACAACACCGTTGGCAACGGTTTCATTGGCGACCAGGTTGAGACTACCGTTGTTGAGAGTAATACCCTGGTTGATAGCAATGCTGCGTCCGGCTTGCAGGGTGAGATCGGTAATGGTGGGACTGTTGATTGCTTGATTGACGGTGATGTCGTTATTCGCTTGCAGCGTCACAATACCTGCTAAAGCGTTAACGATCGCCGCGTCAAAGGTAACATCAGCTCCTGCGTTTTCGGCAAAAGCATCGTTGGGGTTGATGGGATCGGCTCCTCCAGCGGCGATCGTAATATTTCTGGGGTCGAAGAGGATGGAACCGGGATTGCCATTCAGTGCGGTCGCGTCGATGTTGCCTCGGAAAACGAGGGAGTCTTTGCCGGAAACTTCGACAAAGCCGCCATTGCCCCCATTTGCGCCGCCTCGCGCGTTGATCGTGCCGGCGAAGCGGTTGATTTCGTCGGCCCAAACAATAACCGTTCCCCCGTCTCCTTGAGTTAAGGCGTTGGCGTTAAGGGTGACTCCTTCACCAACAAAGGTTCTCGACGCTGTGGGAATATTCCCCCCGCCTTGAAAGTCGCCGCCGATCAGGACTGTACCGCCACCTGTTGGGGAGGAAACATCAATGCTGGCGTTGTCAAATAACCCGACGCGATCGCCCAATAATTCCACTCGTCCCCCGGCCGCTGTCAGGGAACCGGAACTGGTCACCACACCGGCTTGCAAGCGCAGCGTTTGTCCCGCACCCACGGCTAAGTTTCCTTGGTTGTTAATTGCTGCTTGGTGGTTTTGCAGCGCATTGGTAAATAAGGCTCCCGGTTGAATGGAGAGGAGTTGGCTCCCTTGGGGATCGGTCGCGCTAAAAAAGCCAGAACTTCCCAGCCAAATTCCCTCGGCGGTGGAGGCGACGAAGGAACCGGAAATATCGAGGGTGGCGTTGGGGCCAAAGACAATGCCGTTGGGGTTGAGGAGAAAGAGGTTTGCATCGCCGAGAACGCCTAAGCGGCCGAAGATTTCGGAGATGTTGCTCCCCGTGACGCGGGTGAGGATGTTGCCAATTCCGGCTGGGTTGGCGAAGTAGACGCTGCGACCATCACCCACGTTAAAGTCTTGGAAACTGTGGAAGAGATTGCTTCCTCTGGCCGCACCGCCGTCAATGCGATCGCTCAACGCATCCAGCGGGGTCACCACAGAACTTTCCGCATCAAGGGTATTGTCGGGCGTTAATTGTGCCTGAACGGGGTAAGAAAAAACTGTCCCCCCCGCACACAGAAAAAGAGCAACAAAATGTTGAAACGCACGGCGATCGCGCCGCGTTCCGAAATCGGCAGCAGAGGTTTTCACAATACAAAAGCAGCAACAACAAGAGTAAGTCTGGTAACCTTAGAGTTCCCAATTTTTAAGCAAAACCTGACAGTTCCATCCAAATTTCTTCAAAGTTCGCAATGCAAAATCTAGCAGCACAAGAAACACAGACGAAATCCTACGATCTTCGAGACTGGCGGCAAGGTTACGAGTCCCAGCACCAAGAGTCTGCCTATTGGCTCGACAATATAGAGGGCAAGATTCCCCCGGAACTGAACGGGACGCTATTTCGCAACGGGCCCGGGCTGTTAGAGGTGTGCGGACAGCCTCTCAAGCACCCGTTTGATGGGGATGGTATGGTTTGTGCGATCTCCTTTCGCGGGGGACGCGCTTATTTTCGCAATCGCTTTGTGCGGACGGCGGCGTTCCTCGCAGAACGGGAGGCTGGGAAAATGCTCTACCGAGGGGTGTTTGGTTCCCAAAAGCCGGGAGGTTGGTGGAACAATGCTTTCGATCTCCGACTGAAAAATATTGCCAATACAAGCGTTATCTATTGGGGCGAGAAGCTCTTAGCCCTGTGGGAAGCGTCCCAACCCCATCGCTTAGATCCCTATTCCCTAGAAACGTTGGGACTGGATGACTTAAATGGGATTTTGCAGCCAGGGGATATGTTTTCCGCCCATCCTCGCATCGATCCGAGCTGCCATCTGGACGAGGGAAACCCTTGTTTGGTCAATTTTGCCACACAGCCGGGATTGTCCACCGGGGTGACGATTTACGAGCTAGATCCGGCGGGAAATTTGCTCCGCAAACATACCCATCACTTGCCGGGATTTGCCTTTATTCACGACTTTGCCATTACTCCCCACTACTGCATCTTTTTCCAGTACCCCTTGTTCTACAATCCCCTGCCGTTTGTGTTGGGGTGGAAAGGTGCGGGCGAATGCTTGCAGTTACTGCGCGATCGCCCCACGCGCATTGCGATCGTTCCCCGAACTCCACCCTATGAGGGGATGCAATTTATCGAAACTGAGGCGGGGTTTGTGTTCCACCACGCCAATGCTTTTGAGCGAGGAGAGGGGCAAATTGTCGTTGACTCCATTTGCTATCCGTCGCTACCCAAAGTGGAGGCCAGTACGAGCTATCGAGATATTGATTTTGATGCGCTGGCTCCCGGACAGTTGTGGCGGTTTAACCTCGATCTGCAACAAGAAACGGCTAGCCGACAGTTGCTTGCGAGTCGCTGTTGTGAGTTCCCAATGGTGGCAGGCGATCGCGCCGGTCGTCCCTACCGCTATCTGTATTTGGGAGCGGCGCACAACCCCACGGGAAATGCACCGCTGCAAAGCCTGCTCAAGCTCGATCTCGAAACTGGGGAGCAGCAGTTGTGGAGTGCGGCTCCGAAAGGTTTTGTCAGCGAACCGGTGTTTGTCCCCAAACCGAGGGGAGACTCGGAAGATGCGGGTTGGTTGCTGGCGGTGGTCTACGATGCAGGCCATCACCGATCGGACATTGTTATTTTAGATGCTGAGGATTTGCATCGCGGCGCGATCGCGCGACTGCACCTGAAGTACCACATTCCCTACGGTTTGCACGGAAGCTGGAGTCCGATCTGTTTTATTCGGTAGAGATAGTAAAGCGATCGCGACGATTTGGGAACACTAAGAATAGCCGGGCTGATTCGCGATCGGATTCGCCTTTGTCGATCCCTCTAAATTCCCCTTAAAAAGGGAGAGATTTTGTTGGATACCCCAATCGTTTCTCACTAGGTGTTTGAGGAAAACTACCGTGAAATTTAGTACTGTCATTACAACCTACAACCGTTTGCCATTACTCAAACGCGCGATCGCTTCCGCTCTAGCCCAAACTCATCCCTGCGAGGTGGTTGTGGTCGATGATTGCTCGGAAATCGAAACGCAAGCATACGTCAGCTCCCTCAGTCGAGATCTGGAAGCGCAAGGCGATACGCGCCTCGTTTATCTCCGTAACGCCACTAATTTGGGCCACTCGAAATGCGTTAATTTAGGTGTTGAGAAAGCAGTAGGTGAGTGGATAAAACTGCTCGATGACGATGACTATTTAGCTGCCAACTGCATCGAAGAGATTGACAAAGCGATCGCGCTCCACCCGCAAGCCGCAATTTGCTCCTGTCAAGCGGCCCAAGTGGACGAGCAAGAAATCGAACTTCGTACCACAAAAAAAGTCGGGCCGGGGAAAGCCTTTTACATCCCCCAAGAAGACATTCATTGCGGAATGTTGATGGAACAAGTTCCATTTGGGACGCCCGTACAAGTTGCATTTCGCCGCGATGCTTTCCTCCAGTCTGGCGGCTGGGATTCGGGGTTAGATACTAATTTTGATGACATTGATTCTTGGATTAAAATTGCTCAATTTGGCGATGCGATTTTTATCAATCAATGTTTGACTTATCGAACAGTTTGGCCGGGAGCATTTAACCAAAAGTTCTCGATCCAAGAACGGTTAGAAACGAATATTTTAATCAAACAAAAAATTTATCCCCTCGTTCATCCCCAGCACCACGCTCGGATTCCGAGCTTAACAGCTATTGCCAACTATTTAAGGCTCCACTGGGGGTTAATTGCGCTGAAAAAATTGCAACTCTCTAGCGCGCTCTCCGCGATCTTTCCCGCACTGTTCGACGCACAGGCGCGAATCCTGCTCCTAAATCGTCTGAAAAAGCAACCTCCCACCAAAATGCTGGCGGATCGCGAGAACCGAGATGTACCTCTTGTTTGTGTCAGAAAATTAGTTTTAATTGAACGGTAAATTTAGATAGAAGAGGCCTCCTGCATAAATCAGGAAGCGCGTGCCAGTTCAGAATTGAGAATCCCAGTAATGAGATCGAGACGCAAACGAAAACGTTTTTGGCCTACTCTAAACGACTTCTATTTCTCGACTTTCTATTATTCGTAAAGATTCATTCACCTCATCGCGGACTTTTTCCGAAGGGTCTTCTTTCATCTGTAAAAGTTCTTCATAAGCTTTTTTGACGAGTTTTTTTTCATCGGAATCAGTAACAAAATGCTCGAATCCGTGAGGAACTAATGCACGAGGAGTCTCAGCTTCAGTGTTTTTGAGGTGGCAAAGAATATTTAAAGCTGCTTCATTCGCAAAACATTGTCCTAATAGCTCTGTAATCACAAAGCAAGACATCCAATCGACAAACAAACCATAGGAATTCTCTAGAAGCGGCAAAAGTTGATCTTTCTGTTTTTCAGAAATAACGAACCAGTTTCCTGCGTTTAAAATAAATAAAAAATGCCATGAACCGTTAGCTTTCACAAAAGATTCTTTCGCGAGTAATTCAAGAATCAAATTGAAATATAAATCTGGAAAGTAGCTAAAGCGAGCGATCACAGAAGAGATTGCGGCTGCACACTCTCTCATCTGCATTTCTTGCCCCGAACAAATGGCTGCTTCAATCGCTTCTGGAATGAGTTCGGGAAGAAACTCTTCTTGGGCATCGCAAGCAATTAGGATTGCAGAAGCAATTTTCTCTGATTGATAAAAGGGTAAGCCATTTTTGTCAACCATGAAAATCATCACAAAGTACCATCCTCCTCCTAATCTTAGGAAATTGTTTTGTTCCAGGAGATTGACAAAGAAATTAAAATCATGTTGATTTAAAGCTACTCCTGTCAACAACAAGCTTTTTAGTGTATAAAAACACTCTCTGAGTTGTTTTGGATTGTTTCTTGAAATTGCTTGATGAATTTGTTTTTTGATTTTTGCAATCATTAGATTTTAAAAAGCACTAATTCTTTTAATTGGATCGGCTATTCGACATTTAAACTGTGACATCCAAATTCTCTCCAGGGTCTGGGGTGCGATCGGGCCCAATCTAAAAGTGTGACAGCTTATACATAATATGAGATTCGCTCTTTCTAACCGATCGCGCGCGCAAACCGGCCCCAAAAAACGACCCGCTTCCCTGCATGACGAATGGCAAAGCCTACGCTATGATCGCCTTACTGTTCGTTGTGCCAGTCGATAAAAATTCCCTTGCTTTCAGATCGGGAAGGAGGTCGCAGCGATCGGTAATTCTTCAGTGCAAGGCTCCTGATGCGGGACAAGCTCAAGCGCAAAATTCGGCAATGGCGGGGAGTCAGTCTTGTTGTCCTGGGGACGACAGGTGCAATTGTTATTCTGCGCTTGACGGGGTTATTGCAGCTTTTAGAATTGTCAGCATTTGACCAACTGCTGCGCCTGCGATCGCCCGAACCTGCCGATCCAAGGATTGTCATTATTGGGGTCGGCGAGTCCGATCTGAAATACCTGGGGCGCTGGCCGATGGCAGATCGAACCCTAGCTCAATTGCTTGGGAAAGTTAAACAGCAGCAACCGCGAGCAATCGGCCTGGATCTTTACCGCGATCTGCCGGTTGAACCTGGCTACGAAGAGTTGGTTGAAGTCATGAAGTCTACGCCCAACCTTGTCGGTATTCAGAAAGTTGTGGCCGGAATCGATAAAAGCGCGATCGCGCCCCCTCCCGCCTTAGAAGAACTCGGTCAAGTCAGCGCTGATTTTCCCTTAGATGTCGATGGCAAAGTTCGACGCGCTTTACTGTACCTCAACTCTGGTGAGAATGAAATTGTCTACAGCTTGGGGTTCCGGTTAGCGTGGCTGTATTTAGCGGCGGAAAAGATCGAACCCGAGCAACTCGCCACCAACGACGACCGCATCAAACTTGGCAAAGCGATCTTCTCGCCCTTTCACCGCAATGATGGCGGCTATGCTTGGGCCGACGACAGGGGGTATCAAATTCTTATCAATTACCGTGGCGCGCCCGGTACCTTTCCGATCGTGGCTCTCTCCGATGTCTTAGAAGATCGGATCGAACCCGATGTCTTTCGCGATCGCATTGTTCTCATTGGCGCAATTACCGAGAGTCTTGAAGACATATCCTTGACCCCTTACAGCAGTTCCCTTGTTGCCGCACCGGAACGAATGCCAGGAGTTGAAGTACACGCCAACATCACCAGTTCGCTGATCGGCGCGGCGCTGGAGGGTCGAGCGCTCCTGAAAACTGGGCGCGAACCGGTTGAATGGCTGTGGATTTTGGCCAGTGCCGCGATCGGAGTCCTTTGGGTGTGTTGCTGGCGATACCAACAAGGTTTGGCAAAACTCCTCATCATTCAAACTCTCGCGCGATTTGTCCTCGCCAGTGCAGTCCTGACAAGCGGAGCGTACTTGGCCATTCTCGCAGGCTGGTGGGTGCCGATCGTTCCCCTCTTTCTCGTGCTGGTTGGCTCCGCGATCGCTCAAATTGGCTGGACGCTGATCGAAAACCTCAAGCTCTCTTACAAACAAATTGAAAACTATGCCAGTACCCTAGAGGTAAAAGTCGAGCAACGCACTCAGGAACTTAAGCATCAAAACGATCGCCTCGAACAAGCCCTCGAACAACTTCAAGCTGCTCAAAAACAGATGATTGCTCAAGAAAAACTCGCTTCTTTGGGATCGCTCGCCGCTGGAATCGCCCACGAAATTCGCAACCCGCTCAACTTTGTCAATAATTTTGCCGCCCTTGCCATCGAACTGGCAGAAGAATTAGCCCTCGAAATCGAAAGCACAGCCCAACACATTGCCGCAGAAAGCGCTGAAGAAATTGATGAGATGTTTGTCGATCTCAAGGAATGCGTTGACAATATTCACAAGCACGGTCAAAGAATTGAAAACATCGTTCAAAGCATGTTGATGCACGCCCGGCAAGAGCGAGGAGAAATCGAGCGAGTCAACATCAACACCCTACTCGCCGATTCAGTGCAACTGGTGTCTAAAAACCTACATATTAAAGATCCAGAATTTCAGCTTGCGATTGACGCTGATTATGACAGGACTCTTGAAAATATTGCGATTATTCCTCAAGATATTTCCAGAGCGCTCATTGCTATCATTGATAATGCTTGTTACGCCATGAGACTCAAACAAGAAAAAATGGGTCAAGAGTTCGCGCCCAATTTGTCCCTCAAAACCCTTAACTTGGGCGATCTCGTTAAAATTTCCGTTCGAGACAACGGCTTAGGAATTCCTCAAGATGTTCTCGATTGCATTTTTAACCCTTTCTTTACCACCAAACCGCCCGGAGAAGGGACGGGATTGGGCCTATCGCTCGCTCACGACACCATTGTCTCCGTCCACCGCGGTCAGCTCAACGTCGATACTTCCTTAGGAGCCTATACCGAGTTTGCGATCCTCCTCCCAAAACAACAACAGTCAAATAGTCAAGAAGGATCGTGATGGCATCTTCCGCAAAAATTCTCTTTGTCGATGACGAAGTGACGCTTGAGACGTTGATTCGCACAAAGTTTAGAAAAAAAATAAAAGCCGGAGAATTTGAAATTAGCTTTGCAGCCAATGGCGTTGAAGCGCTTAAAAAGCTGCAAAATAAAGAGGAATTTGATTTAATCATCACCGATCTCAATATGCCTCAAATGGATGGGCTGACTTTACTGGAAAAGATCGGCGAATTCGATCCGAATCTGAAAATTATTGTCTTGGTCTTAACGGCCTATGACGACCTGCAAAATATTCGGACGGCCATGAATCGAGGTGCCTTTGATTTTTTAACCAAACCCATCAACTTCAAAGACTTGGAAATCACAATTGAACGCGCTCTCAATCTCGCTCAAAATATGCGAGAAAACCAAGAAAAATTACAAGAAGCCCAAGCCCAAATTACTCAATATGAGAAGATGTCGGCTCTCGGCAATTTAGTGGCCGGCATTGCCCACGAAATTAATAATCCGCTGGGTTATATTACCGGCAATCTAGACATTGCCCAAGATTACATCGAGGATTTACTGTCTTTGATTGATTTATATCAACAGCAAATTCCCGAACCTGGAGAAGCGATCGCGCAAAAGATCGCAGATATTGAATGGCCATATCTGCAAACGGAGTTACCCAAAGTTCTTCAAGCGATGACCTTGGGAACCGATCGCATTTTAGAAATTAGTCAAAGTTTGCGAACCTTTGCACGAGGCGATACCGAAACAAAAATTGCTTGCAACATTCACGATGGCCTCAACAGCACGCTCTTGATTTTAAAGCACCGTCTCAAAGCCAACCGCCGGCGACCGGCTATCGAGATTATCAAAAACTATAGCGATTTGCCTCCCATACGGTGCTACCTTGGCCAGCTCAATCAAGTCTTTATGAATATTTTGTCCAATGCCATTGATGCGCTTGAGGAAAACAGCAACAAATACGAACCCACAGATTACCTCAGCACTCCCTCAATTTGGATTCAGACCGAACAACAGCCAGAAAAAAACGAGATTGTCGTTCGGATTAGAGATAACGGGCCGGGAATGCGATCGGAGGTTCGAGAGCGAATCTTCGATCGCCTTTTTACAACCAAACCTGTAGGAGTGGGGACGGGTTTAGGACTCTCAATTTGCCGCCAAATCATTATTGAAAAGCACGGAGGGCAAATTCGTTGCACTTCTCAACCCGGAGAAGGGACTGAATTTGTGATTGAGATTCCTCTTTGAAGAGATACAAAGCATTTCATAATTACAAATAATAGCCGCATTAGCGTTCGCCAGCATCCTTTAAGCGTCGTTACGACTTGCTTTCTCAAGTTCTGCGTCAAGACACTGGATCTGTTGGATGATTTCAATAAGCTTCTCCCCTGATGAGGTTAAAGAGTATTCCGTACGAGGAGGAACTTCAGGAAAAGTTTGCTTTTCCAAAAGTCCGTATGCTGTTAACTTCCGTAGTCGTTCCGACAATACTTTTTTGGAAATGCCATTGATATGCCTTTCAAGCGCACCCGGTCTAATAAACCCATCACCGATAGAGACAAGGACAGATACTGACCATTTGCAGCCAACCACATCTTCGAGTTTTCGATAGTTACTTTGCATTTGTTTACAAAAATATTCTCTAGATATTTCGCCAAATTACACCAAAAAGTGCCTACCCCACCAGAAAGTTCCCTCTTTCTGAGATAGCTTAATCTGTTTAACTTGGGAGTATAAATGCATTTCCAAACCCGTTCGTAGGGAGTCATACTTTGCCATGAAAAAACTCACACATTCTCGAATTCGTAATGGAATGGAGAGAGGTTACGGATTTCAAAATTTAGTTCGCCGATCGCTCTTAGTTCAATTTGTATTCGGAGGGCTTGTTTCACTATTCGTGACATTTGCAGTCATTACCAGTCATGCCTCTGCTCAAACAGCGATCGCCCCTTCTCCCGCTACAGCAGATCTAGATATTCAAACCGCTAAGGTCGAATATTTGTCAAATTTGGATCTGTTGGTGTTTGAACAAACGCTCGAAGACACTGCAGGAAAAACAGTTCCTCCTGCTGTTGGGCAAGTTGATGGGGCCCCAGTATTAGGGTACGTGTTTCCAACAACATTGAAACCGAAGGTAGCTGGCTTTGGTGAGGTTGAAGGGGTATTAGCACTGGCAGTGACTTCTCACCCAGATTTTGATGATACGCCCCTTTGGGATGAGAATCTGGATCGTCGCTACGACAATGATGGTGCTATTTATCATAGTCATTGGGTAGTACTCAATCCTGACGAACGGGTTGCTGGAGGTCTCTCGGTCAAGGAATTTAAAGAAGGCGATGCTTCAGTTGTGATGCCACCCACAAATCCTGGAATGCCGATGTATTTGGACTCACCTGGATTCCAAGTGTTGCTTCGAGATAATCGCCTGCAAGTGTTAGTTCCTGCGGCACGGATTCGCAATCAAACGGACTTTAAATACGATGCTGTCACTGCATATATGCAGGTCAACACAACGGATAGAACTCGACCTCTCTTAGGAGTTTATAAGGTGTATGAGGTCTTATCGGGCGATCTGAGTCTTCCCTTTTCAGCGAGTTCAACAAACTCTGAGATCGGGACTCCTCTCCTATCAAATTCTCTTAATTAATCGCTCATACAATGCTGCAATCCAACTCAGATTTCAGCCGGTTCGAGAATTTCACCCGTGAGACTAAAGGCGCGAACTTCGGTGATTCTGACGCGAACAATTGCGCCTTTCAACTGATTAATATTCCCTCGGAAAAAGGTCAAGCGATTGCCCCTCGTTCGTCCCATCACCTGTGAGGAGTCTTTCGGATTTGCATCTTCAACTAAGACCTCTTCGAACCGTCCGGCGTACCGCTGCGATCGCTCTGCTGCTTTAGTCGCCACCAGATGATTGAGTCTTTGCAGGCGATCGCTTTTAACCGCCTCGCTCAACTGATTGTCCCACAGTGCCGCTGGCGTGCCGGGACGGGGAGAATAGGCGGCGGTATTCAACTGGTCGAAGCCAATTTCGTCAACCAACTTCAACGTATTCTCAAACTGCGCTTCCGTCTCGCCAGGGAAACCGACAATCGCGTCCGCGCTAATTGAGGCATCTGGCATATAGTCGCGAATCTTGTCGATAATGCGGCAGTATTTCTCGCGCGTATATCCCCTTGCCATCGCCTTGAGAAGATCATTGTCGCCCGACTGAAAGGGAATGTGAAAATGCTCGCACACCTGCGGCAAGTCGCGGCAAGCGCGAATTAAACGCTCGGTAAAATAGCGCGGGTGGCTGGTGGCGAAGCGGATGCGTTCGATCCCTGGCACATCGCGAACGAAGTAGAGGAGATCGGTGAAGGTGTGCTGATGTCGTCCCGTCTCCGTCACTCCGGGCAAATCTCGCCCATAGGCATCAATATTCTGCCCCAACAGGGTCACCTCTTTGTACCCCTGCCGTCCCAACGCTTCCATTTCCGCGCGAATTGCCTCTGGCCGTCGAGACTGTTCTACGCCGCGCACGCTGGGAACGACGCAGTAAGTACAGCGCTCGTTGCAACCATAGATAACATTGACCCAAGCGGTTATCTGACTATCTCGGCGCGGCTTGGTAATATCTTCGACAATGTGGATGGGTTCGGTGGCAACAACTTGATTGCCCTCAAAAACCTGTTCGAGCAAGTCTTGCAAGCGGTTAGCGTGTTGCGGCCCCATCACCAAATCTAACTCCGGGACGCGCCGCAGCAGTTTTTCTCCCTCTTGTTGGGCCACACAGCCAGCGACAATAAGCGCCAAGTCGGGTTGTTCGTGCTTGCGCTTGGCCTGTCTTCCCAGGTAAGAGTAAACCTTCTGCTCGGCGTTATCGCGAATTGTGCAGGTATTGTAGAGAATGACATCAGCGCTATTGGGATCGGGCGATCGCTCCAACCCCATCTCCTCTAGAATTCCGGCCATGCGTTCTGAGTCGGCTTTGTTCATCTGGCAGCCAAAGGTGGTGATGTGGTAGCGGCGGGAGGTTGCTGTCATTTCAGTTATCAGCGCCTGACGGCGAGAGAATAGGATTGTGAGTTCAGAATTCTGAATTCAGAATTGGGGAATTACGTCTAATGTACATTACCGGAAATCCTTGTTAGAGCTAGGGAGTCGGGGGACATCGTTAATCTACAGATTCACGCCTAATGTGTATTAAAGAGCTTTAACTCCCACTCAGTCGTTAGATTCCTTTCCCTATTCCCTGTTCCCTGTTCCCTGTTCCCTGTTCCCTATTCCCTGTTCCCTGTTCCCTATTCCCTATTCCCTATTCCCTATTCCCTACTCCCTATTCCCGATTGCCCGGCGGCGCGATCGCGCTTCTTCAATTTGTCGCACGGCGGTCAAAGCGGAATAGCTGACTCCCGCAGTTCCTTCGCCGGGGTGGGTGGAGTCGCCAACCAGCCACAGATTTTTGACGGGGGTGCGGGTGGCGAAACCGAAGGGACCGAAGGTGGGAATGCGCTGTCCGACTCCGCCGACGAAACCGCGATCTCGTCCGGTAAATTGGGCAAAGGTGCGCGGCGTTGCGGCTTCTTGGTGCAAGATTGTGTCTGGGGTGAGGTGGAAGTATTCTCCCAAACGAGCGATCGCTTGTTGGGTGTAGTCTTGCTTGCGCCGTTCGTAGGTCGCGCGATCGCCTTGCCACCACGGTCGCACATCGACGAAGGAGGAGGCGGTAATCGTCGCTTTCCCCGCCGGCGATCGCCCATCTCCCGGCTTGCTGACGGAGACAAATAGGGAGTTATTCTCGCCAATTTCGCCCTCGTAGTCGTAGAGAAATTGCAGGTGAGGGGGGCAGCCTTCCGGGATGGCGCGGCGGTCTACGCCTAAATAAACCACAAATGCACCGGAGGGATCGGGCAATTTTTGGATGCGGCGCTGGTAGAAGGAGGGGAGAGGAGGAGAGGCGTTTGGGGTTAGCTGCAAGAGGTTGTGGACGGTGACATTGGCCACAACCTCATCAGCTTCCTCGCGGCTAACTTCCCCAGTTTTAACGTTGCGAACGCTCGCCCCTCTCACTTGTCCCGCTTCGATGTGAATCTCCTCGACAGCGCGACCCGTGAATAACCGGCCGCCGTGTTTTTCCAGCGCTTCCACCAAGCGATCGCTCAACACCTGCATACTTCCCTGGAGGTGAAACAGGCCCTGAGGGGCCTGAGAAAGACCCAACGCCGTCGCCGCGTACAGCAGTGCGGTCCCGTCCGCATCCACTTGAGAGTAGAGCTTAAGCTGCATATCCAGAAACGTTCGCAACCGTCGGTTTCCATAAAGTCCGCACAAGCGCAGCGCATCCCCCACCGTCAGCAAGGCGAACGGGAAGGTCGCGAAGGTATCGAGACGAACGGACGAGAGAAGCTGGCCGAGATCCCACAAGTTGCGAGGTGGCAAAACCGGATCGCGAGACTGAAACTTCCAACTCGCGGAAAACAGCATTCTCATCAACTGCCAGAAGGGTTCGCTATCGGGAAACTGCCGCTGTCGTTCGGCTTGCCATTTCTGGGGATCGCGCCACACATTAATCGGTTCCTTCTCGCCGGGTAGGAAGACCGCACAGGCCGGATCGCAGAAGGTTGCAGCGGGAAGTTCCACGCCCAACTCGGTAAAGATGCGGTGGTGGATGCCTCCCGGTTCCAAACCCGCCACTTGAGTTGCTCCCACATCAAAGGTAAAGCCGCGACGCTTGAAGGTCGAGGCACAGCCCCCCGGCACAAAGGCGCGGTCAAACACCGTCACCGAGTAACCCCGACTCGCGAGTAAGGCCCCGGCTGTCAGCCCCCCGATCCCCGCACCGACGACGATAACCCGGCGATCGCGGCTCTTGTTTTGCCCTGGCAACATCAATTAATACAAAATGTAAAGATTTTCACTTCTATCGTAATCTTTCCCGACCCTAGTTCGGAGAGCGTATTTTAGCCTTGGAAAAACGGCGTTGTTGCTTTCAAGGATTCGTGCTAGATTAGTAGTCCAATTTGGGCGATTAGCACAGGGGTAGCGCACTTCCTTCACACGGAAGGGGTCACTGGTTCAAATCCAGTATCGCCCACTTTTTTAACTTCTCTCAGCCCTAAACTTCAACTGTTCCAGAAGCTGGAAATTTGAGGGAAGACATTAATTTAAGCGAGAACGCGATCGCCGATCCTCTGGGACAATAAGAAGCATTGTTGTGCAAAAGAAACGATGCAAATACCTACCGATCTAGAAACCTATACCCAGTGGTCGGGAATGGCGACGATTGCCTTCCTGTTGCTGGCGATTGTCAGCTTCGTCTTCAAGTGGGGATTTCGCTTCCGTCTCGTGGGGGTGACGAGCTTTATGGCAGTGGTAACCGCTAGTATCTTTGCTTTAAATTTGGGCTTATTCACTCGCACAACCGTTCCAGGAGCAATTCGCTATTCTTTAGTATTTGATAATGCTGCTGATAAAGTGGTTGCGGCAGTCCCGCCAACGATTACCGAGTCCGAATTGGAAGCGACCTTGCGCCAAGTTGCCGCAGACATCAAATCTTTTGGTCGATTGGATACGCCGCAAAATCAATTCACCATTCGCGTTCGCACGTTGGTTCACCCAGAGCCAGGACTCTCGCAGCCGCTATACTTAGGACAGCTCAAGCGATCGCTCGATCTCGGTGCAGAGGAAACCCCGCAAGTTGAAATTTTTGCGGAAAACTTTGCACTTTTACCGCCCCAGTAACCCGAATTTAATCTTGGGACGAGTTGAGAAAGGCGATCGCTCGGTTTTGCCAGACGCGAGAATTGTTACCCACTCATGAACAACACTTCCTCTTTCTCTTCCCTTTCTTCCCTGCTGGTTGCCCCAAGATGCGTTTTGCGCGGCGATCGCGCCCTGTCGCAAGCTGGAGAAGCGATCGCGCGCTTGGGTAGCCGTCCGCTCGTTGTGGGAGGCGATCGCTCCCTGGCCGCAATTCGATCGCAATGGCAGTCTCTTTGCCAGCAGCACCCCCTGCAATCCGAGTCAGCAACCTACCATCCCGATTGTTCGGAAAGCTCTCTGGCAACCTTAAAAACGGCGGTCGCCCAACACAATGCCGATCTGATTGTGGGCGTTGGCGGCGGAAAAGCCCTCGATTTGGCGAAATTGCTCGCCCACCAGTGCCAGCTCCCGATCGCAACAATCCCCACCTCCGCTGCAACCTGTGCCGCTTGGACTGCACTGTCCAACGTCTACTCCAACGCCGGAGCATTCCAGTATGATGTTGTCCTCGATCGCTGTCCCGACTTGTCGATCTTAGATTACGAAGTTGTCCGAACAGCCCCAAAACGCACCTTAATTGCCGGAATTGGGGACGCGATCGCTAAGTGGTACGAAGCCTCCGTCAGCAGCGGCCAGTCTTCCGAAACGCTGATCGTTGCGGCCGTTCAACAGGCAAGAGTTCTCCGCGATCTGCTCTTCCAAAAATCTGCCGAAGCTTTGCGATCGCCCGGAGGAGAAGACTGGAAACAGGTTGTTGACGCAACCGTCCTGCTGGCCGGTGCGATCGGCGGTTTAGGCGGCGCGCAATGCCGCACCGTTGCCGCCCATGCCGTTCACAACGGCCTCACCCACATTCCAGCAGCCCGCACCGCCCTCCACGGAGAGAAAGTCGCCTACGGCATTCTCGTTCAATTACGCCTGGAAGAAACCATTCAAGGTAACCGCTTGGCAGCGACCGCCCGGCAGCAGTTGTTACAATTCTACGCCGACATTGGTTTGCCCCAAACCCTAGAAGCATTAGGCTTGGAGCAAGCAACTCTTGCCCAACTGCGCCAAGCGGCTGAAGTCGCCTGTCAGCCCCACTCCGACCTTCACAGCCTTCCCTTCTCAGTTACCCCCGAACAATTAATGGCAGCGATGGTATCGACAACAACCTTTGCCGAGAGCGCTCAAGAAATCGAAGTTCAAGGTGCTACCTTACACAAGCAAGGGGCAAAATTCAACATTCAGAATTCAGAATTGAGGGAATAGTTCAATCCTTCCCGCCCCACCTGCTGGTTGAAAATCTCTCCTAACCGGACTGAATCCTGCTATAGAATAGAAAGGTTGTCCGTACCTCAATTCAACTCGCAACAATGGCTGTTCCAAAGAAGAAAACATCAAAATCAAAGCGCAACATGCGTAGAGCAACTTGGAAGCGCAAAGCAGCTAAGGAAGCGCAAAAAGCTTTGTCTCTCGGTAAATCGGTGCTAACCGGACGCTCCAATAGCTTCTATTACCCAACCGATGAGGAGGAAGAAGACGAAGACGAGTAAAAGATACAAGTTTGTCAACTTTCAAACCGGCACGGCTATGACCCACTATCCTGAGATAGTGGGTTTTTTTGATAGGGAATCTCAATCTGAAACTCAGTTCCGCGATCGGGCGTTGAGTGACATTGTAGCGTTCCACCGTGCTTTTCGACGACGATTGAGTGAGAAATGGATAGTCCCAGTCCTGTCCCTTTACCAACAGGTTTAGTTGTGAAAAAGGGATCGAATAATTTGGGTTGAATCGCTAGAGGAATGCCCAAACCGTTATCATAAATTGAAATAAAAATGTGCGAGTCATTTTTAACCTGGGTAATAATTTTAATAAAACTGGGATTCTTGTCTAGCTCCTCCCGTTCGAGTTCTACATTTCTCTCGTGAAGCGCGTCAATGGCATTGCTCAATAGATTCATAAAAACCTGATTGAGTTGTCCTGCATAACATTGAACTAAAGGCAGTTCTCCATACTCTCTACAGATTTTGATGGCTGGATATCGCGAATTTTCTTGGAGACGATTTTTGAGGATCATCAAAGTACTGTCTAAACCATCATGAATGTTGACGTTCTTAAGTTCTGATTCATCATGACGAGAGAAAACCCTGAGTGACTGAACAATATCTTGAATGCGTAAAGCCCCAACTCGAATCGACTGCAATACTTTAGGAAAATCTTCTTTTAAATAATCTAGCTCAACTTCTTGCTGGATTTCTTGAATCTCTGAATTGGAATTTGGATAAGTCTCTTGGTATCGTTGAAGTAATTCAAGCAAGTCATTTGCATATTCTTGAGCATAATCAATATTACCTGTAATAAAACTGGTTGGATTGTTGATTTCGTGAGCCACTCCAGCAACCATTTGTCCGAGAGAAGCCATTTTCTCTGATTGAATGAGGTGAACTTGAGCTGTTTTAAGATCGTTAAGAGCTTGTGATAGCTCGTGCGTTCTGTCTTGAACTTTATCTTCTAATGTAGAAGAATATTGAGATAGTTTTTGATTGGCTATTGCGAGTTTTTTATTTGTTTTTTTGAGTTGCCATTTACTGTGATAGTTGGTGGTTAGAATAACAGAAGTCGTCAAAGCAAATCCTGGCGAAAAAATAGGAATTAACCAGCCTGCGCTAAATCCTTGATAGCTACCACAAATTAAGAGAAAACCCGGCAATAAAATACTGAAAAGCGTTCCCGAAAAAACAAGATTATCTTTAAACCATTTTCTTTGCAAAACAAGCCAGTTTCCAGCAGCGCCGATCGCAGCCCAGAAGACAATCCACAGCCAATGATAAGGTTTTTTCCAGGCCCGCAGCATGGGGCGACCGTCAAGGGCTGCACTGATGATTTGGCTAGTCAAATTTGCATGGATGGCAACCCCTGGGGTTGGTGGGGTTTCTGCGAGTAGGGAACTGTTGTAAGGGGTAAAGAAATCATCTTTGAGGCTGGGGGCGGTTGTGCCGATGAGGACGACGCGATCGCGCATTAAGTTGGAGGGGATGCGATCTTCGAGAACATCTCTCATCGAGACATGTGGAAAGCTTGGCAGCGATCCCCGCCAATTCAAGAGAATTTGATATCCGCCCGTCTCAGATTTTGCGTACTCCCCCTCCTGGCCGGTGAGAGGCACAAATAGGGCTTGACCCAACCCATAGATCTTGCGATCGCGATCGATCCCTTTGAGGGTAATTCCCTCAGCTTCTAAATACATCAGGGCTAACTTTGCCCCCAGGCCCTCTCGCTCGTCAGCTAGTACTAAGCCCCGACGCACTTTCCCGTCGCGATCGACGAGCAGATCGGCAGCCCCAACCTGCCTTGGTGGCAAACTGGGAGGGGGAGGGACGGGCTGACCGCTGACTTTCTCGATCCCCACAAAATTGGGAGTAGACTGAAAAACTTCAACCAGTTCTGCGTGTCCGGGTTTTACGGGGAGGTCGCGATAAATGTCTAAGCCGATTGCTCTCGGTTGCTGTGTTTTGATTTTCTCAATCAACTGGGCAATTAACCGATCGGAGATCGGCCATTGCCCTGCCTCCTCGATATCCTTGTCGTCAACGGTAACAATGGCAATGCGAGCGTCAACAACTTCGGGCGATCGCGTTAGGAAGAAAAGATCGAGGGCCGTCCAATCCAGAAACCGAAATACACCGAGAATGTTACAAGCGATAACGAAGCTCGCCACGCTCAACGCAATCAGAATCACCCCTTTCCACTGACGAGTTCGCTGTTTCAGCTTCTGCCACATTCTGTTTGATATCCCCTGTTGGCGATGGCTTTGCCGACCTGACGGTACGCACGGTGAAGGTTCGGCTGGCTGCTCTTCTTCGACGCTCAGATCGCCCCCCATTGTATTAACAATAAAACCCGCTGGCGCGGGTTTGCGTTTCAGAAAATTTGGCTAGGGCTAGATTGGAACGTTAAAGTTCTTCTGCTAAGGGTTGGGGGGCGATCTCATCGAGGCCAACTTGAGCTAACAAGTCGTTCCACTCGCTGGCGAAGGTCGCGCTATCCGGCTGTGATCGCTTTGCCGCTGCCACTAAACCGAGGGTATCGTACCAAATCCCCGATCTTGCATAGACTTGTGCTAATTCTAGAGGCGTTAAAGATGCGCTTTCGGCGGGTTGCTGGACCCGCTTAACCCATCCCGTCACGCCATAATTGTCTGGGCGTAAAATTCCCCCGGTTTCGATGGGCGCAAAGAACCAAACATAATTCTTGCCCATCTCCAACTCAGCCGCCTCTTCCGGAAGGGTTACGCTGACAACCCCTCCCTCTCCTGACGTTTCCAGAACCGTTTGATAGTGGAGGTTTCTGTTTTCATCTTGCAAGCTGAAGAAAATTTGCCGCGAAGCCATGGGGGGCATATAGACAAAGAAGGTAGGGCGCGCGGCTACCGTGCGTCCGTGGTTTGTCTCGGGAAGCAAAGGAGTGAGTTCTGGAACATCCTCGCTACGAGTTGCGCCCGAAGCCGTATTGGTGGGGGTTGAGTCGCCAGGAGCCTGAAACCCAATTGCTCCACGCGTTCCACCAGAGGATGTGTTGCGCGGAGCTGCCTCGCCGGGAGACTGAAATTGTACTCCCCGCGTCCCGCCCGAAGAGCTATTTTCGGGAGCTGCTTCGCCAGGGGACTGAAATTGAACTTGACCGCGCGTTCCACCACCATAAGTATTATCAGGAGCTGAATCTCCTGGCGCTTCAAAACGCAGGTTCCCTGAGGAACGATTTGGTAGGGTTGCACCTGGCTCTGTAGAGTGTGAGTTAGCTTGAACTGCCTTGGGCAAACTCGCGCTGAGGAGCAAGACTCCCGCCAAAGTCGCAGAAAAGGCAATTTGAGAAAGGTTAAAGTTGAGAAGAGTCATGAATAAAATCCCTATCTGCAAATCGTATTAGATGAGCAAAAGCGGTTACAACCAATTTCCAATCAGTACAAAAGAGGCCCAAAAGTAAGGATGGGAATACTGTGGAGTTCTCAACAGCGTCAGTTGAGCTTGGCGGAGGGCTTCGGCTTTTGCAATCTTGCGGCCGGGTTGGGTTAACTGATGGTAGAATGCGCTCATTAAGTCAGACGTGGATCGATCGTTAACCGACCACAAACTGGCAATGGTGCTGCGCGCCCCCGATCGTAGCGCTAGGCCAGCTAACCCTAATGTAGCACGTCTATCTCCAGTTGCGGTTTGGCAAGCGCTAAGAACCAGAAGTTCGATAGGGTTTTTGCGCGCTCTTCCCGAACGTTGAAACAGGCGATCGAAATCGTCAACGCCAATGCGATCGTTCCAGGTGAGGAGAAAAGTGTCTTCTGGGTTAGAACTAAATTGGCCGTGGGTGGCCAGGTGGACGACTGGAAAGTTTTCGTTCTGCACGAGGTTTTGGAAGTTGGCGCGGGTGAATTGGCGATTGAGTAAGACGGTTGAATCTACGGTTGTTATGATTTCTTGGACTTCTCTGTTAACGCCAGGAAGGGCTGGGAAGCCTTGACGAGCTTCGGTTAATCCCACAGTCAGAGTCTTGAGTTCTTTGCCTTGTAGTCCTTCTGGGAAGAGTTGTAGCCCCGGACTGAGCGCGAGACTGTATTTTTCCACCAGATATTGCCGGCCGTCGTAGAGAACTGTCATGGGTAAATTTCGCAAAAACCCATCGAGAACGAAGACAAGAGCCTCGATCTTATTGCGGTTAAGCTCGTCTTCGGCGGGACGCAGCAGCCAATCGTAGACTTGTTGGGAGAACAGGAGACGGTCTCGGTCGGAATAGCCCGGGTAGAGGGAAGAATAGAGGTTTTGGAGGGTGCGTTCGATTTGTTCGTGGGGAAGATGGGTGGCGTAGTGGCGCAGGGGGCGATCGGGTAGGGAGAGAATCACTTCGAGGCGATCGCGCAGAATAATGGGGTAAATTACGGCTGCTTGGGTATCAATGCGATCGATTTCTACGGGTTGAGCATCCAAGCAGGCATCTCGAAAGAAATCGTCGAGTTCCGCGATTTGTAAAGCTTCGAGGACTTTTCGAGCTTGTTGCAGGCGCTCTTGACTGGCTTCTTCATCCAGCAGAAGACTCACCAACTCCCGATATAGGGGTTCGACGCTATCGGTAAAGGTAAATTTCAGGTCGGTATCGACCGCAACTAAATCGCTGCGGAGCAATTGCAGATTTTCAAAAGCCTCTTGGTAGGCTGCGATCGCGCTGGGACGATCGCCTTGTTGCTTGAGAATGCGCCCCAACTGCCAAGCCGCACGAGCGCTGATATCTGCAGCATTGACCGATCGCGAAAGTTGCAAGCACTGTCGGGTTAGATCGCGAGCTTCGCCCCATTGTTGCGATCGCTCGTAGAGATTGCCCAGTTGAACCAAACTGTAGGCTTCGGCGCGGCGATCGCGCAGCTCCTTCGCTTGTTGCACGCCAGCAGCCAGAATTTTGGCAATCTGAGGTTGAGATAGTCCTGCTGGACGCATTTCCAGCAAACTTTGAGCAAAATTTACCCGCGCATAAATCGAAGTGCGACTGGGAGCGAGGTTTGCTAATGATGCTTCAAGCTGAGAGATGATTGCAAGGGCATCTTCTCGCTGCTGCGTTTCAACCAAGACCCTGAGTTGGTTGAGTTGGATTTGCGCGATCGCAATTGGGTTTTGCGTCGTTTGAGTGGCTTCGCGATAGTACGCTAGGGCAACATCAGGCTGTTGCAAATCTCTGGCAATATTCCCAATAGCGAACAGAGTCGCGCTGAGATCGGTTTCCTCTGGAATTTGCTTGCCGATCGCCCAACTATCTTCCAAGATCTCCTTCGAGCGCAACAAATCTCCCGTCGTTTGCAAAGCAATTCCCAAACTTCTCAAACCCTCTGCTTTTAGGGCGCTATCTGGCTGCTTCTGTAACTGCTCAATCAGTTGCTCCAAGAGTGTTTGTGCCCGTCGGTATTGTCCCAATGCTTGTAGCGCTTGCGCTTGATTGATTTGGCTTCCCAAGCGACCGGGAGTATTGTCCGCCGTTTCGTAGGTGGCTTCTGCTTGCTGCCAAGTTTCGAGAGCCGCTTGCGTTTGTCCCCTCGCAAGTTGCAAACTTCCCAAATTATTTAAAGCCTGTGCCAGGAGTGCAGTTCCCGAACGATCGCGTTGCTCTAACTGTTTGAGAAGATCTAAGCTGGCCGCGATCGCGCTTTCCGCCTCGTCCCACTCTCCTAACTCTTGATAGGCCAGCGCCAGATAGTTTAGCGCCTGCACGCGGTGGAAAATCTCCCCCTGCGAAGTATAAAACTGCTCTGCTTGCCGCCAAACCGCGATCGCTTCGGCAAACTGTTCGGACTGGTAGAGTTGCCGACCTTGTTGCAGGAAATTAGGGCTTGTTGGAGATAACTGGGAGACTGGGAGATTGGGAGATTGGGTCTTTGGAGGCGCGGGGACGCGGGGATGCGAAGATGCGGAGATAAGAGCGACCCTCTTGCCGATTTCCTCTTGCCGATTTCCTCTTGCCTTTTGTCTGAACTTTGAAAAGGGTAGGGAAACCCAGCCCCTACTCTGAATTCTGAACTCTGAATTCTGAACTCTGAATTCGGATCGCGCCGGAGAGAGAAAAACGACTAAAAGCAAAGCCAGCAAGCCAAGGACAATTGCCGATCGGAGGAGTTTGAACAGCCGAGGAAAGAAGGACATTACGCTAAAGATCGCTACAGTCAGCAGATTTTGAGCCGGGAGAGGTTGAGGTGGCATTGGGCGCGATCGCCACCAGTTCGATGTTTCCCCGACGATTCATAACCCAACCCGTCGCCTCAACAATTTGTTTCGGGTTCGGCAATTTGCGAGCGGGGACAGAAGGAGGTGAAAAGGCTTGTGATTCTGACTCCGCTGTGGAGAAATCTTGTAGATCTCGCCAAACCGTTTGCCCTCGAACCAGGACAGTCGGATCTTCGGGTAACCCTCCGCGTCCGGCGATCGCGAATGAACTCCCCTCATCGGTAGGGCATCTCGCAATAATTTGCTCGGCCGGATCGGTAATATTCTCCGGTAATTTCGCAATCTCCGAACCCGGATCGACTTCAGGGCGGGTAATGGTGACCGTTCCCGAAACGCCAAATTCAGAACTCGCGTTAATGTCGCTCAAGGGGGTCAGTTGCTCTCTAAATTCCAGCCCAAAAATTCCTTGCGTGGCAATCTCGATATTGCCCCCCTGACCTTCAAAAGCATTGGCGATGATATCGCTGTTTTCGGTGGGAATGGCGACCACAAGAGGAGCATTAATCGCAATGTTGCCGCCATTGCCCGTTTTCCCAGCTTCGGCAGAAAGGAGGCTGTTATTGCGGAGTAACAAGAGATCGCGGACTTGCAAATTGATGTTTCCCCCTTCTCCTGATGCAGTCGCTGCAGTTAAACGTCCTCCGCGCTCGAGACGGATAGCATTGGCAAAGATGTTGAGCGATCCCGCATTTCCCGAACTGAAACTGCTGACGCTGACTGCGGCGCGATCGCGCACAATTAACTCTGGAGTGACGATCGTCAAGTTTCCCGCTGGAGAATTGCCCCGTGTTTGACTTTCCAAGGTACTGGCAAAACGACCGTCCGGTGACGTTCCGTTCAACTCCACAGACTCAGAAGCTGTTACCCTCAAATTTCCTCCCGGCCCTCCCAAGATCAGAGGACTGCTTAGAGTGGTGGCTCCACTCCCTGTCGAAATTGTTCCCCCACCTTGAACCGTTAATTTTTTCGTCTCGATTGTTAAATCTCCAGCCCTTCCCGTCCCCAAAACCGTTACCGTTGCGAGTCCCGATGCCAATAAAGCCCCCGGACGAATATTGGGAACAATAACGGACTCTGATGCTCTCACGATCAGATTTCCGCCTCGACCCCGGCCGAGAGTCGTTGTTAAGAGCAACCCGCCATTTTGCAAGACAACATTGCCTGCATCAATGAGAATATTTCCAGCTTCGCCCGAACTTCCTCGTGTTGTGATACTCAAAAGGCCCGAAGCATCGACTTGTAAAAGCTCAGTTGCGCGCACGAGCAAATCGCCGCCTCTCCCCGACGTAAAAGTGGGCGTGGTGATAACGGCACCGTTTTCCAGAATAAACTGAGGGGTGTCGATCTCAATTTGTCCGGCTGCTGACGGCCCGGTGGTTCCCGCAAACAAACCCGTCCCTGGCACGCTGAGTCCAACGGTTCCCGTAAGGCCGCCAATGATGAAGTTGCGCTCGAAGTCTTCAAAACCCGTCCCGACGATTTTAAATCGCTCTGAGGCGTTAACTCTAATACTGCCTCCAGCTTGAGTGCCAAAGGTAAAAGAGTTGAGTTGCGCTCCTTCGCGCATAGACACTTTTCTTCCCTGAATCTGGATATCGCCGCCGCCGTTACCAGCGGTAATGAGGGTTGCCTGACGAGTGAGTTCGATATCTGCAAACTGCGTCACTTGGCTGTAGTCGGCAATCCAAAAATTACCCGCTAAGGTCAATCCCACAAAACTATTTTCCCCAACGCTGCCAAGTTCGAGACGGCTTTGGGTGGCTGAGAGCAGACCTCCAGAGAAGGTAATGTTGCCGCCAATTAAACTCAGCGTTTGACCGGGTAGAACGGTAAGGCCGAGACTTGACACTCTGGACTGATTAACAATGCTGCCGGGGTTGGGGCCAAACTGCAAGCCAATGGGAGCGCTGACGCTTAGTAGGGGTAAGGATTGGGGGTTTGTGGCGCTAAATTCGCTGCCGTCGGCAAAGCGCAGGCTACTGGCAGTACTGGCGATGAAGGAACCGCCCAAGCTCAGCCGGGCATTGGGGCCGAAAACAATGCCGTTGGGGTTTAGGAAGAAAAGGGTGGAGTTGGGGGCGGCGATCGCACCGTCAATTTGGGAGGACAATCCTCCGGTAACGCGAGTGATAATTGTGTTCTGGTTGGTATTAAAGAGCGCGATCGCGTTTACCGGAACGGAAAATTGGGAAAAGCTGTGGAAGAGGTTGTTACCTGCAACGGTTCCGCCGTCAATTGCAAAAATTGCACCGCTGGGGGTCATGACGGAGTTGATGGGGAGAGTATTATCGGGAACGATCTGACTCCAGACGGGAGAAGCGATCGCGCAACTCGCCAATCCACAGCAAGTTCCGGCAAAGCCCAATTTCAGTAAGTTTCTGAGGTGGCAGGTTTTCATGGCCGGGAGCAGAGCAGTAGAGCTTCAACGTAGCACTTGGGTTCTATGACAACTATAGATCGCTACAGTCGGGAGGTTTTGATGCTGGAGAGGTAGAAGTGGAATTGGGCGCGATCGCCACCAGTTCGATATTCCCCCGACTATTCACAATCCAACCCGTTGCTTCGACGATTTGTGGGGAATCGGGCTGCTCCGTCGCGGTCGCCGAAGGGCGCAATTCTCGCGAGGATTGAGACGCGAATGTTGGGGCTTCCGAGCCAGTTGCCGAAAAATCTTGTAAGTCTCGCCAAACCGTTTGTCCGCGGACAAATGCGGTGGGATCTTCGGGCAACCCTCCGCGTCCAATGATGGCGAATGAACTCCCCTCATCCGCAGCACAACCGACAATAATTTGCTCGGCGGGATCGGTAATATTTTCCGGTAATTTCGCAATCTCCGAACCCGGATCGACTTCAGGGCGGGTAATGGTGACCGTTCCCGAAACGCCAAATTCAGAACTCGCGTTAATGTCGCTCAAGGGGGTCAGTTGCTCCCGAAATTCCAGCCCAAAAATTCCTTGCGTGGCAATCTCGATATTGCCCCCCTGACCTTCAAAAGCATTGGCGATGATATCGCTGTTTTCGGTGGGAATGGCGACCACAAGAGGAGCATTAATCGCAATGTTGCCGCCATTGCCCGTTCCCCCAGCTTCAGCAGAAAGGGTGCTGTTATTGCGGAGTAACAAGAGATCTCGAACTTGCAGGTTGATGTTGCCTCCTTCCCCCGAACCGGTAGCTGCTATTAACCTTCCCTGGCGCTCGAGACGGATGGCATTGGCAAAGATGTTGAGCGATCCCGCGTTTCCCGAACCGAGGCTGCTGACGCTGATTTGAGCGCGATCGCTAACGATTAATTCTGGAGTGGCGATAGTTAAGTTGCCAGCGGGAGTATCCCCTAACGTTTGACTCCGCATTCCGCTGAGAAATCGACCATTCTCTGAAGTTCCGCTCACTTGTACTGATTCCGACGCCCTCACGTTTAAATTGCCACCCGGCCCCCGACCGGGAAGGATGCCACTTTGAGTAATACCTCCACTTCCAGTCGAAATTAATGCCCCATCGCGAAGGGTTAATTTGCCGGTTTCAATCGTTAAATCTCCTGCCGTTCCCGTCCCAAATACCGTTACTGTAGCCATTCCTGTCGGTAGTACAGTATTCGGTCGAACGTTGACGATCTCTACAGATTCTGGCGCATTAATGGTTACATTTCCACCCTGTCCCTGTCCTAACGTAACCGTTAAAATTAACGCGCCATCTCGAAAAATTACATTGGGAGTTTCGATTGCAATACTGCCAGCGTCACCAGAACTACCCAGCAATGTTGCGGTAAATAGGCCCGAAGCATTGGCCTCCAAAACTTCAGATGCATGGAGGAGAATATTTCCTCCTTGACCCGACCCAAATGTTGGCGTAAAGAATGAAGATCCATTTTCTAGGGTAATTCGGGGAGCCTCTATCTCAATTTGCCCTGCGGGTGCAAAGCCTGCGGTTCCCCCCAAGAAACCCGTCCCTGATGGATTTAACGTAATATTTCCCGTGATTCCACCAACAATGAATGTGCGCTCGAATTCCTCAAAACTCGTACCCACCAGGTCAACTTGTTCTGAGGCGTTGACCCGAACCGTGCCGCCTGCTTGAGTGCCGAGGGTGAGGGCAATCAGTTGGGAGCCTTCGCGAATGGAGATTCGCTGCCCCTGAATTTGCATATCGCCGCTGCCATTACCGCTCGTGTTGAGGGCGGCCTGACGAGTGAGTTCAATATCCTCGAACTGCGTTACTTGGCTGTAGTCGGCGATCCAAAAGTTGCCAATGGCAGTCAAACCGACAAAGTTGTTTGCCCCAACGCTACCCAGTTCGATCCGTCCTTGAGGGGCTGTCAGTAAACCTCCGGGTAAAGTAACGTTGCTGCCGATTAAACCGAGAGTTTGATTGGGTTGAACGGCTAGTCCATCATTGATTTGGGATTGATTGATAATGCCACCGGGGTTGGGGCCGAACTGCAAGCCGATGGGAGCGCTGACGCTGAGTAAAGGGGAGGATTGCGGGTTTGTGGCGCTAAATTCGTTGCCATCGGCGAAGCGCAGGCTGCTGGCGGTACTAGCGATGAAGGAGCCGCCGAGGTTGAGTTGGGCGTTGGGACCGAAAACAATTCCGTTGGGGTTGAGGAAGAAGAGGGTGGAGTTGGGGGCCGAGATCGCGCCGTCAATTTGCGAGGGAGAGACTCCAGTGACGCGGGTGATAATTGCGTCCCGGTTTGTGTGGAAGATTGCAGTGAAGTCCGCAGGGACGGAAAATTGCTCGAAACTGTGGAAGAGGTTATCGCCCGCAACGGTTCCCCCATCGATTGTCCAAACAGTCCCGCTAGGGCTAACCGTGGAGTTGATGGGTAGACTGGTATCGGGAACAATTTGACTCCAGGCTGCGCGATCGCCACTCTGCCACAAACCGACGCTGACAAGGGTTAGTGAGAGCAGTTGCCGGAGCTGGCGGAATTTCATGCTTGTCGATGGAGTTTTAGAAACGCAGGCACGGGGCGATCGCGTTCTTTTTTCGATCGCCGTCCAACTCTATTATTGATTACTGGACAAATTCCCGGCATCGGGACAGTTAGCCCAAAAGCGATCGCGCGCACCGTTACATCGCCTTCAGTTCTGAAGGACAGCAAGCCAGCTTAAAGACCCGATGTTGTTGGGTTTCGCGTTTTTAGCTGGGCGAGTAATGAGTCTCGGGCCAAATTTGTTGGATTTCATCGGCCTGAAAATTGGCATTAAATTCTTCCCATTCAATGCCGTTAACATCTGTCTCTTTACTGAAACGAGTTGCAGCGGGATCTTCCCAGCCTAAATGACGTAGCGTTCCAGCGTCTTCTTCCGTTTGTCGAATGGAAAAGTTAACGCTTTCTGTGCGCCAAAGGGCATATTCGCCGGGAACGATCGCGCAAGGTTGACAGCCCAATCGTTTGGAATAGTCCTCCACTGAAGTAGAAATGTCTTTTACGGAAAGGGCGATGTGAATTTTTTTCATGATTATTAAGGACAACCGTTGCTTATATTTGTAGCTTTAATGTAATATAATTGCAGTATAAAAACCTGAGATACTTCTAAAATGCTTGTCTTCCTTTCCCCCAAACGCTTTTGCAGCACAGAAGCAAGAAACCGCCCTCAGACGCAGAAAAATTCTGGATTCTTCTTCCCTTTTTCTTAAACAACGCATTAGCATAGAGGGGTGAACGAACTGTACTCACCGTTACACTCCCTCCAGTCGGGTCGCTGGTTCAAGCTTATCTGCGGTGCCAGTTACCAGCACCTTCCATCTGCGCGGAACCTTGCCCTCGCGTATGCTCTTGCGGGTGCTGATTGCATTGATGTGGCGGCCGATCCGGCGATTGTTGCAGCCGTTCGCACTGCTTTGCACGACAGCCGCACTCTAGCTCCCCAAGCAAGAGCGAGGGGCTATGCTCCAGAGCGATCGCCCTGGTTGATGGTCAGTTTAAACGACGGCGAAGATCCCCATTTTCGCAAAGCAGAATTTGATGCAACTCAATGTCCGCCCGATTGTCCGCGTCCTTGCGAGCGGGTGTGTCCGGCTGGAGCGATCGCCTTTGGGTCGGCGGAAGGAGAAGCTTCGGGAGTCATCGATTGTCGCTGTTATGGTTGCGGCCGCTGCTGGCCCGCTTGCCCATCGCAGCTTATTTTTGCGCGAACCTATGTCTCGACCCCAGAGTCTGCGGCCGCCTTAATTGCCAGCCAACAAGTGGATGCTCTTGAAATTCACACCCAAGTCGGACGCTTGGCCAACTTCAGGCGGTTATGGCGGGGAATTGCCCCCCATCGCGATCGCCTCCAACTGATTGCCATTAGTTGTCCCGACGGCCCCCACCTCATCGACTACTTGCGCGCCCTCTATGAAACCGTTTCTCCCCTCTCTTGCCCCTTAATTTGGCAAACCGACGGTCGTCCCATGAGCGGCGATTTGGGCAAAGGCACAACCCAGGCGGCCATTAAACTCGCTCAAAAAGTGCTGGCGGCCCAACTGCCGGGAACCGTTCAACTCGCCGGCGGAACCAACGCCTACACGGCCGTCAAACTGCGCGCTCTCGATTTGCTGGGAACCCTAGATTCTCAAGCTTCTGGAGTCGCCTATGGCAGCTATGCTCGGGCCTTAATTGCGCCCCTGCTGGCGGAGTTAGAAACGCGCTGCGATCGCGCGAGCGAGCCACCCCATCTTGAAAATCATCCCGACCTCCTGTGGCAAGCTGTGGCGCGAGCGCACTCCCTCGTTTCTCCACTCAAATCCCCAATCCCGCGTTCCCTACTAACCCTTAACTCCTGACACCATAAAACCGTTATGGTAAATCCCCAAGAAATCAATTCTTTAAAAAATCAGAGTTCGGCTTCTCAAAAACTTCAGAAGGTGCAAAACGCCAACCTATCCCAACGCATGGAAGTCACAGACGATCTCGATCGCCTGCTAGAAATTTTCCCCCAAACCATTCGCTCCACCCTCGAAGCGCACCCCTTAAAAGACAGCGCGATCGAAGTGGTGATGGACTTGGGGCGCTATCCTGAAGTTCGCTTCCCCGAACAAGCAGAAGCGATTCGCGATACCCCCATTTCGCGCGAAGAACTCAAGTACAGCATCGAACGAGTTGGAACCTTCAGCGGCGATAATCGGGCCGGAATCGAGCGCACGCTGCACCGCATCAGCGCGATCCGCAACCGCCAAGGCGAAATTATTGGTTTGACCTGTCGCGTTGGTCGCGCCGTCTTCGGAACGATTGGTATGATTCGCGATCTGGTGGAAACCGGCCGGTCTATTCTGTTGCTCGGTCGTCCGGGGGTGGGCAAAACCACCGCCCTGCGGGAAATTGCCAGAGTTTTAGCCGACGATCTCGGCAAGCGCGTCGTGATTATCGACACCTCCAATGAAATTGCCGGGGATGGCGACATTCCCCACCCCGCCATTGGTCGCGCTCGCCGGATGCAGGTGGCTCGTCCGGAACTGCAGCATCAGGTGATGATTGAGGCGGTGGAAAACCATACGCCGGAAGTCATTGTCATTGATGAAATTGGTACGGAGTTGGAAGCCCTCGCCGCTCGCACCATTGCCGAGCGAGGCGTTCAGCTCGTGGGGACAGCCCACGGCAACCAGATTGAAAACTTGATTAAAAACCCCACCCTGTCCGATCTGGTGGGAGGCATTCAAGCAGTAACCTTGGGCGATGATGAGGCCCGACGGCGCGGTTCCCAGAAGACGGTGCTGGAGCGCAAAGCCCCTCCAACCTTTGAAATTGCGGTGGAAATGTTGGAGCGGCAAAGCTGGGTGGTTCATGCGAATGTGGCGGAAACGGTCGATCTGTTGCTGCGCGGACAAGAACCCGACCCCCAATTGAGGACGATCGACGAGCAAGGAGAGGTGCAGATTGCGCGCCAACTGGCCAGCCGTCCTTTGCCGCCGACGCTCCCCCAGATGGGAGAACCTTCGCCGGCTGTCCGTTCTGGGGGATGGCGAGCGTCGGGACGAATGCAACCTTTGCCCAATCCCACCCAAACAAGGGCGGCGACGCGACAGGACTTCGAGCAAATGCTCGCCCAATCTTGGCCGCCGTCCGAACCCTCAGACGGGAAGGTGCGGGTTCCAGGGCCGAATGGGGAGGACTGGCCGGTGTACGTCTATCCCTACGGCATTGGTCGCAGCCAGTTGAAGCAGGCGATTGAAGTGTTGAAGTTACCGGTTGTGCTGACGAAGGATATGAACGATGCCGATGCGATTTTGGCGCTGCGATCGCAAATCAAGCACCATTCCAAACTGCGCGGTATTGCCAGAGCGCGTCAAATTCCCATTCATGCGGTGAAATCGAGTACGATGCCTCAAATTGCGCGATCGCTGCGTCGCTTGCTGGGGATGAACGATCCGGGCGTTCCCGAAACGGCTGATTTGCGCCTGTTTTCCAGCAGCGGTAACGACGATGAAATTGAGGCCCTCGAAGAAGCTCGTCTGGCCGTCGAGCAAATTGTGATTCCCAAAGGACAGCCGGTCGAGTTACTGCCGCGATCGCCCAAGGTCCGAAAAATGCAACACGAACTCATCGAGCATTATCGCCTGCAATCTGACAGCTTTGGGGAAGAACCCAATCGACGACTGCGGATTTATCCCGCTTAGTTTTTGGGTTCGCGGTTGCCCATTGCCTTTTTGCCTGAATTACGTCTGATGCGAACAACCTGAAACCCTAGCTAGGGCGAGGGAATAGGGAATAGGCAAAAGGCAAAAGGCAATAGCGGTGCGATTGGGGTTTGAGCCTCTACATTCGCATTAGGTTTGAAATTGGAACTTTATGCTCTTGCCATTGCTGCGTTCCATCGCTTATGACAGAGGAAATCTCAAACGCGAAGCAGCCAGATGAAAGCCAAAGAAGTTCTGCAACGCTACGCCAACGGAGAGCGCAATTTTCAACGCTGCAACCTCCGAGGGCAATCTTTTCGGGGGAAAAACCTGGCGGGGGCCGATTTCAGCGAGGCGGACATCCGAGGGACGGATTTTAGTAATGCAGACTTGACGGGAGCGAAGTTTCGAGGAGCAAAAGCGGGGTTGCAGAAGCAGTGGGTTGCAGTGCAGTTCGTGCTGTCGTTGTTTATGTCTGTGGTTGCGGGGTTGTTTTCAGGGCTCAGCAGTTTTTTTACGTTGGCTTTTGTGTTTGTCGATGACAATCCAGTGTGGCAGATCTGCGTAGGTCTTGCTTTAGCCATTGTGTACGCTATTACGATCGTTGCGATCGCTCGCCAGGGAATCACGGCCCGGGTCTTTAGCTCCTTAGCCATAGCCGTTGCCGTTGGCGGAGCCGTTGCCGTTACCGTAACTAGAGCGGTTACCGTAACTAGAGCCGGAGCCGTAGCTGGAGCCGGAGCCACTGCCGGAGCCGGAGCCGTTACCGTTGCCGTTACCGTTGCTGTTGCTGTTGCTGTTGCCGTAACTGGAGCCATAGCCGTTGCCGTTGCCGTTGCTGTTGCCATTGCCGTTGCCGGAGCCGGAGCCATAGTACTGTTGAGTATCTATGTAGCCTGGCGGGCCATGAAAGGAGACGAGAAATTTGACCTCGTGCTTCAGTTTGCTGTCGCTCTAGCTGCCACAGGCGGCACAAAATTCAACGGTGCAAATCTCACCGAAGCCGACTTAACCAACGCTACTATCAAAAGCACCGATTTCCGCGATACAAAACAGCAACGCACGAAACTTACCCGCACCTGCTTTCACAACGCTCAACAATGCGACTTCGCTCGTCCTGGCAACTCCCTCCTCCGCCAAACTGCGGTCAGAGATCTCCTTGTCACCGGAAACGGCTACAAAAAATCCTATATTGGCGCAAACCTCGCAGGCGCAAATCTTGCAGGTGCAAACTTAGAAGCGGCAAATCTCTCTCAAGCTCATCTCAGCCATGCCAACCTGCAAGGAGCAAACCTGAAAGATGCCAACCTCACCAAATCGGTTGCTATTGGCACGGACTTCACTGCAGCTTACCTCACCGGCGCTTGTCTCGAAGCCTGGAACATCGATGAAACCACCATTCTCAAGCAAGTTGACTGCCAATATATCTTTCTCCTCGAAACGGCTAACGCCAACGGCAGCCGGGAACGCCGTCCTCACGATCCCGATGCGGTCTTCCAACCGGGAGATTTCGAGAAGCTTTATACCAAAATGATGGATGTAGTGCAGATTTTGCTGCGCGATGGCATGAACCCCGAAGCCTTCCGGCAAGCCTTTCAAAACTTGATGGCAGAAAACCCGGAAATTACTCCTGACTCCATTCAAGCCGTTGAGAAGAAGGGCAAGGATGTTTTAGTGACGGTGGAAGTCCCCCCAGAGACGGATAAGGGACGGGTCGAGCGTCAATTCCGGGAAGTGTATGAGGCTAGACTAGAAGCAGCGACCAGCAAGGCACTCTTAGCGGCTGAAACCCGTCACTGCCAAGACCTGAAAGAAATCCTCTTGAGCCAAACCCCATCCCCCATTGCTGTGACAGCGGAGAGCAAAGTTATGAGCGACAACCGAGAAATTCAAACTGGCGATGTCAAAGGCATTGTTGCCGGTGGCGATGTCGATGCGAGCGGTGCAGTTCTCAACATCGACAACCTCAACAGTACTCTCACCAACACTCTCAACGAATTGCCCTCCTCTCCCGCACCTGAACAACCCAGCCTCAGAGATCTGCTCTCCCAACTCCAAGCCGCCATTACCGCCGAAACGGCCTTAGACGACGAGGAAAAGGCAGAAGCCCTCAAACAAGTCCAAATCCTCGCCGAAGCGGGCAAACAGCCCCAGGAAAGCGGCGCAAAGAAGGTTGCCAAGCAAGCGCTGACCATGCTCAAAGGCATTATTTTTGGCTTGCCAACCGCAGCCGCAGTGGTGGAGGCGTGCAAGCAGCTTTTACCGACCCTGAGCCAGCTTTTTGGACTGTAGCTGTCGCGGACATCGAACGTTCGAGATTCAACAAACTCGCTGCTCGGCCGGCGATTGTTTCATCTTGTATCGTCTCCCACGCAATGCCAAAAAACTTAGGTATTGTGAGGAAGGAGAGTTATTGTCTTAATTTTTTCTTAATAATCCTACCGGCAAACTCCCGACAACAAATGCTCTGAGTCTCGCTCCCTTGTATTTATTTGGTCTAGCAATCGATAATGCCATGACACCAATCCTATTGCGTCAAATTTGGTCTTTGCTGGAAAACACCCAAGCCAACATTCTTTTGGGGCAAGATGATGCGAGTCTCGCCTCCTGGGTGTTGCAGCAGTTGACTTCTCAGCAAATGCTCGAGCAACACGAAACTGAAATTGTTAACAACTACATTCGCTCCAAAACGTCCTTGATTCGAGATTTAGCCGCACAGCGTTGAGATTATTGGCCCTCACCTCAAGGGGAGACAAGAGGGCTGAGTTGCATGGAGAATGATAGTTTGAGCCAACCTAGACTCCCCAAAAATGGGGAAGTTGTTCGCTTCCCCCTATCTACATAATGTTCCCTCAATTTTACCAATGAGTCTGGAAGACTTACCTCAATCCTCTTTCCTGACTTGGCCAGACCTCGCTTTTTCTTTAATGAATATCAAACCTCATAAACGGCTGAATTTTCAATGAGGACTTCACGAGCTTTCCGTTGTCCAGACTGCTTTCAAGCCTCCTTGTAATATGAAATCTTTTTGAATACTTGACGCATCAATAGCTTAATTCCCTTTATTTGGGGTATTGCAAAATCGATTAATCAAGTGGATTTCATATCAGATTGAAAAAGTAGGTTGGGTTGAATACAATGAAACCCAACAGAGGCAAAACTTACAACCCTTTCGTTGGGTTTCGCTCTCGCTCAACACCAACCTACGAAAACACGTCATTTCTCAGGCCTTTTATTCTTTGTTTCGTACAGAGACTGGCGAGACGTACTCCTACGATCCGCAGACGACGAAAAATGAAGGTGCGGTAAACTCTGGCAAAAGCTGGGATTTCAAATTGTTGGTAAATTGCCTAACGCCTTCAATCATCAAAAACTGAGCTACATTGATGCTTTTGTGATGTATCGGTGGCTCGAATCTTAGTTGTTTTTTGTCGCGTTTTAAGAGTGTAGCGAAATGAAAGTGATTCTTACGGGAACAAAAAAAGCTTCACCAACGTTGAACTACCGCCGTCTGGATATTTGGGTGAAACTTCATTGTGCTGTCTTGTGCGCGGGATTCTTTGCTTTTCCTGCTCTTTATTACTACATCTGCGTGCGGAAAATTCAAATCAACGCGATACGCGAGGCAAAAATTCAGATCGACGCAATGAATCGCAACCAGCAAAACTATTATGCAACGACCGAAGCGTTTACCGATTCCTTCACAGATCTCGATTTGCCGATCGCCCCACAAACCCCAGACTACCACTACTCTATTTTAGTGACGCGCTCCCTCGTTTTGAACTATGCGATCCCGCGCAAACCAGGACTTAAAGGCTATGTTGGTGCGGTTTTCAAAACCCAATGGGATGATTCTCAAAAAAGCAGCAAATTTACAGTAACGCTCGCCTGTGAAGCTTTAGAACTAGGGACAAATCCAAAGCTTCCTGTTTTAAAAGAAAACTGGCTTGAATGTGCTCCTAAATCCAGGCAATTTAACGATCGAAGTTATGACACAGGCTATCTTATTAGAGAGTCATTTCGGAACGAATTAGAGCGAAATTTAACCGATTTTCGCACCTATTGGCGAGCGAAGACATGGGAAAAATTGGGAGCCAGAAACTCCGCTGGAATTGCCCAGTCGATCGACTTTGACTATCTCAAAGCAAGAACGCTGATTGAATTGGGGTCTTTGGAAGAAGGCGTTCGAGCAGCACTCGCTCTAGATCGCCATCACCACTATGAGACGTTGTTCTGGAAAAAGGTTGCTCCTCAACTTATTACGAGCAAACCTCTAAAACCTGAAGTTGCAAAAGTTCTTTCCAATCGCTATATCAAAGCCAGAGCATTGCTCGCTCTCGAACAGATCGACCTCACACTAGAAATTCTCCCGAACCTGAGCGATCGGGAGAATCGACAGAGAATTTTGAAAAACATTTCAGCTAAAGTTTCGGTCGATCGCTCCCTTGAGATTGCGCGATCGCTTTCAGAGGAAAATCGAGCATTTTTATTAAACTCGGTTGTCGAAAAACCACTCTCAATAGCTCAAGTCGATCGACTTTTAGAAGGCGTTACAACTCTTCCAGAGAACGACATTGCTATGGTTTTAAGCCGACTTACACCAAAGCTGAAAACAAAAAATCAGGTTGATTTATTCTTGAAGACTGCTCAAACTGCGAAGTACGATACGGCCTCTGAAGATGCCTCAGCCTATTTGTTGAGAATTGTTATTCCGAAGTTGGCTACCGTCGAGCAAATCGATCTCGCATTTGAACTGGCCGAAATCATTCCGCATGGCTATGCTAAACAAGTTTTTTTGGAAGAAATCTCCCCTTTTTTAATTGAAGAACGGCAGATCAATCGCCTCCTACAAATGCTTGAATATAGTGGAGGGCGAGAGATCGCAAATGCTATCGTAACTCTTGCACCTCGTTTTACTACAGACTGGCAGTATAGACAGTCCCAGAAACTGGCTTTACGGATAGTTCATCCAGTTCGAAAAATAGGAGCCTTAGTTGATGCCAGAGCTTATAATCTCGCTCTTCAAATGGGAGTTGGCGAGGGCTTCTTAGCAATTGTTTCCGAAATAAATACAGCAAGTCAAGTCGATTTGGCTCTTAGTAAAATACAGAATAATAACCTATATTGTCGCCATTATGCTGCTGTACCAAAGTATTGTATGGTTCTCTTTTTTGAAAAAATCACGCCTAAATTTACAACATTCTCTCAAAGAAAAAAAGCATTTCAAATTGCGAGCAACTTAAAAGATGAATACACAAAAGGCAAGGCTTTTTTAGAACTTGGTTCGCTCGATCGCGCCATTGAAATAATTCCTAGGATTTCCGAGCAAGATACTCATGATAGACAGGAAAATCTCAAAATTTTTCTGGAAGAGATCGCACCCAAACTTGAAACTCCCGAACAATTCGATCGAGTTATTAAGATTTCGCAAAATCTTGAAACTCATGAAATCGATATTTTAAAACGGATTGCTCCTTATCTCAAAACAGAAGAACAGCGCCAACGAGTTCTTAAAAAGTCCAAGAAATTCAATACGTATAATCAAGCACTTATTTTAATAGCTTTAGGCAAAACCGATCGAGCGCTTGCCATAACCGAACACTTGAATTCTGATTATGCTAAAGCTGATATTTTTGCCGCCGCAGGTCAAAGCGATCGCGTTCTGGCAATTTATAAAACAATCTCTGAGGATTATCGAAAGAGAAATTTCGAGGATGATGTTGTCTCTACATTGATTTCGATAAGACGCTATGAGCAAGTTCTTGAATTCATCAAGATAATAGATAGTGGTTGGGATATTTATACTGCTACATTGAAGAAGATTTTGCCTCATGTCAAAACTGCCAATAAAGTCGATTATTTTCTGGATGCCACCCAAGCAATTAAAGATAATAATCATAAATATTCTGCACTTGCTACAATACTTCCTAAATTGACAACAATGAAACAGGTCGATCGCGTTCTTGATATTGCTCGAATGATGATACAAGATAACAGTAATTCTGGCGATTCAAGTCGAGTGTTGACGGCGATCGCGCCCAAGTTGAAAACTCAAGCTCAATTCGATCGCGCCTTGGAAATTGCCCGATCGCTTGAAGATGAAAAAGAGAGTCGAATTGCGATCGCGGCCATTCAATTTGCTCAAAAGTATCAGTAACCTGAGTTGGCATTGATGGAGTCGAGACGAAAGCTTAAAATGCTTTTTGCGATCGCAAAAAAGTCTCAGCCGTCGCATAAGATTCGGGCGTACCAATGTCGAGAAAGGGCCCGTTGCCAATAACGCCGTAGAGGCCTTGGCCGATGAGGTGGGGGAAAAATTCGGTTTCGATCGAAATTTTTTGTCCGGGGGGAAGCGTTGTGACAGCTTGTTTTTCAAGGAGATAAACGCCGGCGCTAACCAGGCCGGAACCCTTTTTTTCGCTCTTTTCTTCAAAGGCCAAGATGTCCCCGCGATCGCCTAAGACAACCGTCCCGTAGCGCCGACAATCCTCTGTTGGGACGACGTAGAGACTGGCTTTTGCACCTCGTTGCTGGTGTTTTTGCAGGAAGTCTGGGAAATCGACGCGACAGAAAGAGTCGCCATTGAGGAGGAGAAAGCGATCGCCCTCAATCATTTGCAGGGCCTGACGCGCCGCCCCTCCCGTCCCCAAAGCAGACTCTTCGCGAGAGTAGCGAATGGTAACGCCCCAGCGATCGCCCCGGCCAAAGTAAGTTTCCACCACTTCGCCCAGATACCCGGTTGAGAGGATAATTTGGTGAATTCCCTGCGATCGCAGTTCTAAAACGAGCCATTCCAGGAACGGTTTCCCCGCCACTTCTGCCATCGGTTTGGGGCGATCGCTCACAACGCTACGCAACCGCGTCCCTTTCCCCCCAGCGAGAATGACTGCTTCGAGTTCCTCCATTTTGCCCCGTTCCTACTGAAAAATTCGCTTGATTTTAACCCACGCCTTACGCAACTGCCAAAACTTGCTGCTTTCCATCGCTTGAATGGTTTCTCTCGCTTCTTCGAGTTGGCGCTGCAGTTGGGTTACATCCCAGGCGAGGGGGGTTGAGAGGAAAGTGGGTTGTGTGGCATCCTCTTGGGGGCGTTCCTCAGGCGGTTTGGCAAGGGTTGCAGCCGCAATTAAACCTGTATTGGCATCGAGTTTCAAATAGGTGAGATTAGAAAATTGGGATTGGGTTTGATGCCAAAGCTGTTGGAATAACTCAGCGTCTTGGCAAGTTAGCGCGATCGCGCCAACCGGGGAGAGGTGGGGAACCAACTGCTGTAACTGTTCTCCCGCATCTTGGGGAAACAAGTCGCCTCGGAAGAGGACTAAATCGAGGGCTAAAGACCCCACAGACGACTCCTGCAAGCGCCCAAAGGCGGCGGACAAGTCCCCCGTCACAAAGCGCGCGTAACCCCGGTAATTGAGGATTTTCAGCGGTTTTGTCACCTCATCGGGCGACTGGGGAATCGCGTCGGTTCTGTCCCAGGAGTCCAGGCCGTAAATCTCAACATTGGGACACGCGGCCGCAACCAAGGCGGCCATGGGGTCGGTGCTAATGCCAAATTCAAGGTAGGTATGGGGGCGATGGGAGAGACTGTACCAGGCGATCGCGCGACTTGCGGTGGGTTCTGACAGACTGCTGCCGATCGCGGGGGACAACTCTTCTAAGTATTGGGTAACCGTTTCCCCTGCAATCTCCTCGACAATTTGTGCGGCCGTTTTCTCCCAAGTTATTTTGGAGGCGCGATCGGACTCCAGGCGATCGCAAATATTTTCGCCGCGATGCACCGCCAACTCGCAGTGTCCCAGTCCCCAATTCTCATCGTTGACCGCAATTTCGCGGCTGACCGGGTGGGGGTTCCGCTGTTGGGGGACGGTACGGCGATTTCCCGACCAATGTTCTAGGTGGAAGAGGGGAATACCCAAACTTGATAAATTTAACCAGGGGTAATGTTGGGTGATTCGCAGCGTCAGTTCCGCATCATTCCAACCCCAGTAGTGCAACTGCTGGTGAAACCCCCGACTCGCTTCCCAAATCGAACGATGGGCCAGCCAAGCAATTTTGCACACGCCCAAACCCGCCCAACCTTCGTCAGGAAGAAGTTCGCCGCCGCCTTTGAGGAGGTAGCTGTCCCACTCCGCCAAACTGGGTTCTTTTTGCACCACTTCCCAGGGAATGTGTCGGCGATCGCCTAGGAAAAAACAGCGATCGCGCGGTAGGGGTAAGGGAATATCCCCCTCCAACAGGTGAAAGATCGACTGAAGAGAACTATAAGGCGCAAGCGTATCCGCATCAATCATCATTAAATACTCCCCTTGCGCCCGTCGCAGGGCTGTATTCATCGAGTAGGAGGAGTGGAATACTTGGTCGGGTTGCTGCACCTGAGACGCGATCGCGGGAGGAACATAGACAAAGCGGGTTACATCTGCTGCTGCGGGTAACAGGGGAATAGTTTTGGCAATGGGAACATCGCTATTCCAATCTGCGACAACCACCTCAACATCCTCTAACCGTCCCAACTTGTGGAGATTGCGGGCCAGGTAATTAATGCAAGTTCGCAGGCGATACTGATAGTTGCCCATGTAGTTGTCATTGCGACAAACCAACATAATCGACAGCGAAACCCCCGACGGGCGATCGCGGCGAGTTTTCCGTTCGGAATATTCTGAGGAAGGCTGATTGACCACTGAAAGCGAAGAATTGATGTTCAAGAAACACAAAATTTTGGGCAGAAGTTGAGAATCGGGAGATTCGTTCGAGAGTTTTGCCCGAAGCACTAAACTTTTTCTGCTCAAGACCCAAAAACCCGTTTGATTTTAAACTGCCTGGGGCCCGGCATCCAAGCTTAATTCACGCCTAATGCAAACGGAGAGGCCCAAACTGCCACTGTGTCCTTATCTTCATTCCCCGATTCCCGACTCCCCCCTCCCTTGCTCCAACAGGGATTCAGATAATCCACATTAGACATAACGCTTCCTCGAAGATTAAGAACTCCAATGCTGTAACATGAAGGGTCACTGTTATTACCGATCCATTACTTAACTTAATGTTAGTCCCCTTAGCCAGTGTATTTGTCGGTTTAATGCTGCTGCTGTACGCAGCGTTAGCTTATACCGGTAGCTCTAAACTCAGGCCCCTCCCCTCTCTTCTCCGGCCGAAAGGCAACAAGTTGTGGGCGACGGGACTGGTACTGCTCGCCCTAGCCCTTATCTTAGGAGTTGTCGGCTATTTTGACGTTTTGGCCAGTCCCCTCCTCCGTCCCCTCAGAGCCGGAATTGGGGCTGTGGGGCTTGTCCTACTAGGCTATCAACTCTTCAAGGCCGTTTTTATTAGCGATCGCTCGGCCCGCCTCTCCCAAGCACAGCGTTACTGGGAACTCCTCTACGTCCTCGTCGCCCAAAACCTCAGCGTTCGCTATCGCGGTTCGTTTCTCGGTGTCTACTGGTCGCTGCTCAACCCCTTAATTATGACGGGGATCTACACCGTAATTTTCGGTGCAGCCTTTGCCGAGTACTACGACGATTCCTTTTTAAACTACGTTCTCGCCGCCTTCACGGGTTTGGTGGTCACCAATTTCTACTCGTCTTCCACTTCCCAGGCCCTCCCCAGCGTCGTTGGCAATGGCGGACTGCTCAATAAAATTCGATTGCCCGTTGGCGTTTTTCCTATCTCCTCAATTGCCGCCAATGTTTTCCAGTTTTCTGTCGGCGTTTTGCCTTTACTGGTCATTGTCACCATCATCACCTCAAAAAACCTGTTAAACGTTTTGGCACTCTCCCTGCCGATTTTCTCCCTTGCTCTCGTGTGCATGGGAGTGGGTTTTTTTGTGAGTACGCTGTACGTCTTTTTCCGCGACTTATCGTACTTTTACGAGTTGGTTTGTTTTGTCGCTTGGATCGGCAGTCCCGTTTTCTATCCGCCAGAAATTGTGCCGGAGCCAGTACAGCCGTTCTTAGCGCTCAACCCCCTGGCAACCATTATGGAAAGTCTCAGGCAAATTTCACTGTCGGGCGATCTCCCCGATCTCAGCTATATCGGTCACTCGTTGCTGAGTGGCATGATTCTTTTGACTGTCGGTTGGTTATTTTTCCGGTGGTTGCGCCCCCAGTTTATGGATTTGTTGTAACCCCGCGTTTGAGTTTTGTCCCCCTCGCGATCGCGGGAGGTTAGATTCGTTAAGGTGTGTGTGAATTGAGCATTGATAGATCGTCGGTTGGGCATTGCCCGCCTGCGAGATCGGTAATGTGTGTGGATTGAGTGAGGAAGTGAATGGAAGTTATTCGTTTAGAACAAGTCTCCTTGTGGAGGCGAACTCAGGAAGAATTTTCCTACGATTTGAAAAAAACCGTCCTGTCGGTCTTGGAAGGGAAATATCGCAAACCCGCCCGCAAGTTAGTTCTCGATCGCGTCAATTTTACGGTTGAGGCCGGGGAAAAAGTGGGAATTGTCGGCGCGAATGGAGCGGGGAAATCGACCTTGCTCAAAGTCATTTGCGGCATTTTGCAACCGACGACGGGAACCGTGCGCGTGCGCGGCAATATTGCCCCCCTGATTGAGTTAGGGGCGGGATTTAACCCCGATATCTCGGTGGAGAACAACATTATTTTCTACGGAGTGATGCTGGGCTATTCGCGGACGGAAATGAGGCGCAGAATTGGGTCAATTCTGGAGTTTGCCGAACTCGAAGAGTACGCCCACGTCCCGGTAAAAGCCCTATCTTCGGGGATGGTGAGCCGTTTGGGGTTCGCGATCGCCACCGACGTGCATCCCGATATTCTCATTCTCGACGAAGTTCTCACGGTCGGCGATGCCATCTTCGGCCGCAAATCCCAAGAACGGATTGAAAAGTTGTGGAACGACAGTTCAACCATTTTGTTCGTCTCCCACGTGCTGCATACCGTGCGCGACTCTTGCCAAAAGGCAATTTGGCTCGATCGCGGTAAAATCCGCTTTGCTGGCAACGCCGCCGAAACCGTCGATCGCTACCTGCACGCAGTCGAAAGTGGGGAAGCGGTGGGTTTGCGACACTAAGTTACAGTCATCAGTGGGAGAGACAAGGGAGACATGGAGACAAGGAATAGTGGGGAATTGGGTTCAGTTATCAGTTACGTCTGATGTGAATTAAAAGTCGAAACTCCCATTCTGTCGTTATCTTTGCTTTCCCGACTCCCGACTCCCGACTCCCGACTCCCCATTCCCTTGCCCCAAAAGGAGTTCAAATAATGCACATTAGACGTCAGTTAGCAGTTCATTGAACATTCAACATTAGACTTGTCCCTATTCCCTGAACTCAATAAATTGCGATGAAAAAATATGTAGTCTTGGATCGAGATGGCACGATTATTGTCGAGCGTCACTACCTTTCCGATCCCGAACAAGTGGAGTTGCTTCCCGGTGCGGCCGAGGGGATGCGCCGCCTTGCAGAAATGGGGTTGGGGTTGGTGATGGTGACCAATCAGTCGGGGATTGCTCGGGGGTATTTCGACGAGAACCGCCTGGGCGAAATTCACCAGCGAGTGCAGGAACTTCTCGCCGCCGAAAACGTCTACCTCGATGGGATTTATTACTGTCCCCACCACCCCGACGAGGGCTGTCGCTGTCGCAAACCGGAACCGGGAATGATCCAACAGGCCGCGCAAGATCTCGGCTTTTTGGCGAGCGAGAGTTTTGTCATCGGCGATAAACCCTGCGATATTGAGTTAGGGCAGCGAGAAGGTGCAACGACCCTATTGGTGCGGACGGGGTATGGGGCGCAGGTCGAAGCCGAACAAACTGCCCAACCGGATTATGTCGTCGATAGTTTAACGGATGCGGCCCGAGCGATTCAGTCTCAGTTAGCTAGTGTTGGTGGAGGAGAGATTCATGCAACTCAATGTTAAAACCGATTCGCGCCAGCGAGCGCAGAGCCATTTACTCGACAGCGCAAAACTCAAGCAGCAGGTGGCGGAGCAAAATTTGGATTCGATCGTTGCGGCTGCTGAGTTAATTGCCGAGTCGCTTCGCAACGGTGGCAAAGTCTTACTGTGCGGCAATGGGGGGAGCGCTGCCGACTGTCAGCACATTGCGGCTGAATTTGTCAACTATTTGAGCAAAGATTTTCCTCGCCCCAGTTTGCCCGCGATCGCGCTGACGACGGATAGTTCGATTTTGAGCGCGATCGCCAACGACAGCAGTTTTGAAAGCGTATTTGAGCGCCAAGTACAAGCGCTAGGAAAGCCGGGAGATGTGTTAATTGGTATCAGCACTAGCGGTAACTCTTCCAACGTCGTCTTGGCGATGAAAGCCGCCAAAGCAGCCAATCTCCACACCCTAGTGTTGACCGGAAATGGCGGTTGTTTGGCTGAGTGGGCCGATGTCGCGATCGCGGTTCCCTCCCAAAACACCCAACTGATCCAAGAAGCGCACCTCGCCGTCGAACACATCCTCTGCGAATTAGTCGAATCCTACCTGTTTGGCGAACAAACATGATATTCTCAACAATCGTTTAGCCAGACAGCAGCAAGCGCGCCCTAGCCGCCTGTCAATTGACGAGGAGGGGGCCCGAGAAAATTGCTCGCGATCGCCAACGATCCATCCCAGTAAACCTGACACAGTACCAAAGAAACCTCCCATGACCGAAAAAGTTTTAGTAACAGGTGCGGCCGGTTACTTAGGCTCCATCCTCTGCGAGCATTTACTCCGAGAAGGCTATCAAGTGACGGCCCTCGACACCCTCATGTACGGCCAAAATAGCCTCTTCCACCTTTGCGCCAACCCCAACTTCGACTTCATCAACGGGGATATGCGGGATGCCGAACTGATGCAAACCCTGCTCAAAGATGCGGATGTTATCATTCCCCTCGCAGCCGTTGTGGGAGCCTCCGCTTGCAAGCGCGACCCTTGGATGACAAAATCCGTTAACCTCGAAGCCATTCAGCAACTCAAACGCCTTCGCAGTCCCCAACAACTGATTGTCTTCCCCAACACCAACAGCGGTTATGGTGTCACCTCCGGCGAGCAATTTTGCACCGAAGATAGCCCCCTCGAACCCATCTCTCTCTACGGGAAAACCAAAGTTCAAGCCGAACTCGAACTCCTCGACAGCCCCAACGTCGTCACCCTGCGTCTCGCCACCGTCTTCGGAATGTCGCCGCGAATGCGCCTCGACCTCCTCGTTAACCACTTCACCTACGCCGCCATTACCGACGGCTATATCGTCATTTTTGAGAAAGACTTCAAGCGCAACTATATTCACGTCCGCGATGTCGCCGACTGCATGATCCACGCCATTCGCAACGCCGAAAAGATGGCCGGCCGGCCTTACAATGCAGGCTTGGATGCGGCAAACCTCTCGAAAGAAGAACTCGCCCTCAAAGTCAAAGAATACGTCCCCAACTTCTACATCCACTTTGCCCCCATCGGTTCCGACCCCGACAAGCGCAACTATATTGTCTCCAATCAACGCTTGCGGGAAGCCGGATTTGAAGCAAAACGCTCCTTAGATGATGGCATTCAAGAACTACTTAAAGGCTATCGGATGTTAGGACGGGGCAAATTTAAAAACATTTAATGTCTGGCATCGACAATATGAATATTCAAAGGGTTCGTCTGAGGGATCTTCAGCCTATTTCCCAGGAAGAATTTGAGAAAGCAGTCCGCATTTGCGAGCAAATTAGAGCGATTCGATCGCGGCGGACTGCCTATGTAGAGCAACACGGACTCGATCCGGATATTGCCTTTCCGGCCGAGAATTGGTCGGAAGCAGTTCGCCACGACTTCCTCGAACTCTATCGTTTCATTGCCGAATCTCCTCGCTACGAAACGATTAATCGCTTGAAGTTTTATACTCAATTTTTCACGGGGTATCAATTGATGGCCCTGTCCTTTGCGTCAGATCGAACGAATATTACCCACATTCCCGACAATGTGGACGAAATGCTCGATGCTCAAAATCCCCAACCGGATGAGTGGGTCGAACGCCATCTGTACATGCAGAAAAAAGCACCGGAGGATTTACTCATTCGCGTTCCGAGGAAGATGGGTGAAATTGGTTGGGATGTGGGTGACTATCTGGTCAATCACGATGTCAGCGTTTATCAAGAACGGTTGAATTTGTTGTACGATGCGGGACTGATTGATGAGCTTCGCTATCGCATTAAATTAAAAGGTTACGTCAACATTCTTGAAATTGGCGGCGGTTACGGCGGACTGGCTTACTTTATCAAACAGGTTTTGCCGCAGGTTAATTATTTTATCTGCGACTTGCCAGAATCCCTACTCTTTTCCAGCCTATATTTAGGGTTGAACTGTCCTGATGTCGAACATACTCTCTATGACGGCTCAAATTTGGAGGCCTTAACTGCTCATAATTTGGGATTTAAATATATTCCCAACTATATGTTTGATGAGTTTTCCGAACAAAACTTGGACTTTGATATTGCGATTAATACCCTGTCTTTCTCAGAAATGTCAGAAAAACAAGTTCGCCACTATGCCGATCGTTTAAAGAAACTATTAGGGAATGTCGGTGCCTTGTTCGAGCAAAATCAAGACAACAAAGTTTTGGGATTCATTAACTGTAAAGATTATCTACCTGACTATTTCGCGAACAGAAGAGTTGTTCCTTATATGACGGTCTATGGCTACACTCAAGGAATACCGGAAGTGTGGACAAATGAAGAATTAAAGATTCATCAAGCTGGCGTTAAAATCAACGAGCTGAGAAAGAAAGTTCGTCGAGAGAAATCGACAATCGTTGCGATGAAGAGTAGCAAGTTTTGGAAAATGAGAACGGCTTGGTTCCGGATTAAAGAGTCGATCGGGTTGCCAGTTGATGACAAAGATCCAGAGCAAAATCGCGAGTAAGGATGATGAGTTTGCAGATTTTCAGAGAAAAAAATCTTGCTTATTTTTTCGGATGCTGTTTTGCCATTTGCTTGATTATCTATCTTCCCGTCGCCTTATCGCCCTACATTTTTCACGATGACTTTTTGCTGTTTGATGGTGGTGCATTTAAGGGTGCGTGGCCGCCAACACCCACAGCGGAATATTGCCGAGAATCGCCAGTATACTGGGCGGTAATGGAAGATGGCCGTCCGGTATCCTCAGAATCTCTTTGCTTTATCTACTCCCTGTCTGTGCTGCATCGGGGAGTTCTTTTTTTTATGGGATTGAGGCTATTTTCTGTCTTAATGGTCGCGACCGCTTGTTCTTTGTTCGCAACATGGCTTTTTCCAGTTGTCCGCGATAGACTGCGTGCTGTTATTCTTGCGGTTCTCATCTTTGCACTTCCTGGAATTCAGGTTTTTGTGTCTGCAGCTATTTCAGCCTCTCACACCTTTACGATCCCTTTAACTATCATCGGAATTCTCGTTCTGGGTCAGGCTAATTTAAACGCAAGCGATCGCTTTTGGCCGCAGTTGTTTTCAAAACAGTATCTTTTCAGGGTTATTGCTGCTGCGTTAATTTTAACAAGTTGCCTTTCCACTTACCAAGCAACTGCACTTATCTTCCTCGTCCCTACCGCAGCCTTACTGTGCTTCTCAAAATTGTCTGCTTGGCCGAAAAATAGAATTCTTGTCGTCCGACATCTTGCCAGTTTCGGACTGGGAATGCTCTTTTATCTTATCTCGCGAAAATTAATATTAAGACCGCTCATTTCTAAATTTAATCCTCAAGTTATCAATAACACCGGTCGCCCTTTCAAGACAGTTTCTAACTTCGGCGAACTGTGGCAAAACATCGTTGATTTCTCTGATTTTCTGTCTCGGAGAGCCTTAAATCTCTGGTTCGTTCAAGACACGCATATTCCTGCTACTCTGTTTTTTTATTTTATTTGCCTAACGCTCGTCTTTGCTTTAGCTCGAACCCTTTTAAAATTTAAGCAAGGCAAAGTTGAAAAACTGTACCTTATCCATCTCGGACAGATCGCCACTCTTTTCTGTTGCGTTTTTGTCGGCGTTAACATTGTCTTTTTTGCTTACGCTGCATTCCCCGCCTATCGCGTCCTTCTCTCCTACTCTGCCGTTGTTGTTATTTTGTTAATTTGGTCGATTCGATATTGGCTCACTTTTGTTCAAAAGAATCAAGAACAAATATTCAAATTTATTTTGCTCTCTGTACTCAGTCTTGTGATTGTCCTCGCACAATACTACACCGTTCGCTACTTTGCTTTCACCAGCATCGTCGAGATGAATTTTCTTGAAGCAAGCCTTCAACCGTTGCTGAAAGGAACTCACAGCACGGCAACTATTTTTCGTCCGGTCAAAAATACTTGGGTTCTGGGGGGAGAGTTCAGTCGCTTAAATACTTACGAACATCCTTACCCAACAGTGGGAATGTTGCTAACGCTTTACGATCAATACCATTTAGATCCGACAAAACTGAGATTTCCGCCTCAAGAGAAAAGCGATCGCATCGTCGTTGTTGACGAACGCTTTATTGGTTTAGGTACTAACCCAGAACCGATTATTATTAACATGAACCTTTTGCTTGGAGCTGAATACAACTGGATTCATTCTGATATTAGTGCTTCATCTGCATTTGAGAATTTATCTCCCGATCTCATTCTCGCACCAAAAGAATTTCCCACTGTTGCATGGCACGCTCAAACGCCTCCTCAGTACCCAGAATGGTTAACCTTCGACTTCCACGCACCCCAACGCTTTAATCGCCTTGCAATTCGCTCGCAAGATCCCGGAGATAGCGTTGAACCAGAAGAGTTTGCCAAGCGAGGGCCAAAAGAATTGAGTTTGCAAATTAGCAGCGATGGTGAAGTGTGGCAAGATGCTTACTCAATTGAAAATGCTTGTACAGCCGCAGGTGGAGAGTGGCAAGAAATTCAGCTCCCTCAACACTACTTTACTAGCTACGTTCGCTTAGTTTTCAAATCAAATTGTGGCGAACCCAACTGGTTAACCATTGAAAATATTCGTTTTGAATCAAGTGAAGTTGAGAGTCAATAAAATGCTTCAAAAAGTGCCCATAACGTTACACTACAGTCTTTTGTTTGCTTGCATTGCCGCTCTTTTAGCCACAGCAACGAATGTTTATGGAGAAGTTATTCCCATTGACGATGGGTGCGCGTGGGATGCTCGCGTTTATTGCGATCGCGCAATTGATATGTCGCCTTTATTTCGCGGCGAGTTAGACTCTTATTTGATTAATCGCATCCTACCGTCAGGTTTGGTGAGTTTGGGGTTGCACTTAACGGGTGCAACGTTAGACGATCGCGCAACAATTATCGGATTCAAAATTCTCCATGTGGCTGCGATCGCTCTCTCTGCTTTTGTTTGGGGGTTAATGGCTGAGGAGCTAAAGTTAGGAAGCGTTGGAAAAGTAGTAGGATTTGTCGGTCTATTTGTCAGCTTTTCTCTGCTCAAGCAGCCGAGTTTTCTACCAGCATTCACCGATATCACAGCGTTTACGTTGAGTTTTCTGGCTCTCTATTTCTATCTCAAGCGAAACGATTTCGGTTTAGTAATAGTCATAATTTTAGGACATTTTACCTGGGCAATGTTTGTCCTGTTTATGGCTCCTTTATTCATTTTTAAGCGCCAGAATTTAGAAAAGAATGCTGTACCTCAGTCGCCAAGCGTTAGCCAGAAAAGTAAAATAATCTTTAGTGTAGCTCTCCTTGTTGGAGTCCTCCTATTTTCCAGCTCCGGCTACTACTTAGTTCTCAATAGCTACAAACACTTTGACGGTCGTCTTTTTTTGTACAAAAAAATCCCTCTCAGCTTTTGGATTAATATTGCTTTTATTTATTTTGCCTCGTACCCCCTCTTATTTGTCTATCTGAAACGACGGCGCGAAATCATCTCTCAGAAATACATTGTTCGGGGGATTGTGTGGTTGTTTCTATTTTTTGGTTTGAATGCTCTCGACGCTCAACTGGTGAATCCCGCACTTGCTCCAAGCAGTCAGAATACTCCTTTACTAATCTATAAAGCTGCCGTTACCCAAAGTCTCTTGATGCCTTTCGCTTATGGAATTGGACATATTATGAGCTTCGGCCCAATTCTAATTGTGGCGATCTTCTTGTGGCGAAAAGTTGCAGATGGAATGCAAAAAATAAGCCTGGGACTTCCTTTCTTTGTTTTCGCTGCAATTTTATTGAGCTTGAATCCTCCCTCGCGAGCTATTATCATTCTCATTGCTCCTATTCTTGTCTTTACTGCAGTTGAAATTGACAAGTTAGCTTGGCAACGGAGCGAAGTCATTATTTTCACAATATTATCTTTTCTTTATTCAAAAATTTGGATGAAATGGCAGATTCTTCAACCACCTACCAATCCAAACGTTGATTTTCTCCTGTTTCCTTGGCAGCACTTTTTTGGCTATTGGGGGAATTGGATGGGAGAAACGATGTATTTTGTAAATCTTGGTGTAATTTTCTTGACAGCAGTGGTATTGTTTAGAATGACATTTGATCGTCGCCTAATTGGTTAACGTAGCATTTGCTGCAATTTTGTGTGTGTGAGGAGATTTTCAGGTGACAGTTGATTGCGATCGCGAGACTCAGTCTCTACAGGCTGTGCGGTCAAAACCGAGGAAGAAATTTCTCGCTTCTAAAGCCGTACGTCGCTTACTTTTCAAATTAACCCGCTTACTAAACCGCAAGAAGTTTTTACTGGCTTTTGGACTATTGCTGCTCATCTTGAGTTGCTCTTATCTGAAGCAGCAGGGAATCATTGCACCGGAGCGAATATTTGCTTTTCTAGATGCTTATCCAACCCTAGCTCCCTTGTTTTTCATCGGTCTTTATATCGTACTTTCTGTGGCAATTGTGCCAACACTACCGCTGAATTTAGGGGCTGGTTTTTTGTGGGGAACCGCCTGGGGAAGTGTCTTCTCCATCGCGGGAGCAACGGCCGGAGCAATTTGTGCGTTTCTCGTCTCTCGCTATTTCGCGGGAGATTATTTTAACAGACACTTTAAGCATCGAGCTTGGTTGTGGTTGAGAGCGGAAATTGAAAGCAAAGGTTGGCAAGCGATCGCGTTTACTCGCATTAACCCCGTGTTCTCTTTTGGTCCCCTCAACTACTTCTTTGGCATTACTTCAATCGATTTTAAGACTTATATCTGGGCCACAGCACTGTTTATTGCTCCTCCCTCCATTTTATTCGCAGCTGTAGGACATTCGATGGGCGATTTTACGCTGACAGGTTCCGCTGCAAACTTAATGCGAAATACGATTGTTATCTCAGCAATTGTTACTGCTTTGACCATTGCTCGACTGGTGATGAAGCGGCGAATGGGAAGCAGTTTCAGCCAAAGAGTATAGATCGCAGTTGTGGAGGAGTAGAACGTGAAAATAACCCTATTAGTTCTCTCATTGAATGAAGTTGAGGGCATGAAGGCCATTATGCCTTTGGTCAAGCGAGAGTGGTGCGATCAAATCCTCATTCTTGATGGTGGTTCCACCGATGGAACAATTGAGTATGCCAAGGCGCAAGGTTACGAGGTTTACGTGCAAAAACAAGCTGGAATTCGCCACGCTTACTGCGAAGTATGGCCGTATATCAAGGGAGATATTGTCATCACTTTCAGTCCCGATGGGAACTCGATTCCCGAACTAATCCCCGAACTGATTGACAAGATGGCTGAAGGGTATGACATGGTTATTGTCTCTCGCTATCTAGAGGATGCCAAGAGCGAAGATGACGATTTTATCACTGCTTTTGGTAACTGGCTGTTTACTCGCACTGTCAATCTGCTGCACGGAGGAAGTTACACTGATGTGATGGTGTTGTATCGAGCGTATAAAACTCAGCTCATCTACGATCTAGAACTTCAAAAAGATGAAGGCTACGAACTGGCAGAAAAACTTTTTCAAACGAAGATTAGTTGGGAACCGTTGCTATCTGCAAGAGCGGCAAAACGCAAGCTAAAAATTTCTGAAATTCCTGGAGATGAACCGCCGCGCATTGGGGGAGAGCGAAAGTTGAAGATTTTGAAATGGGGTGCGGCGTACTACTTTCAATTCTTAAGGGAAGTCTTTTTGTGGCGCTGACATTTTTATCCACTGAACTGCGAGTTTGAAAGCTCAACCCTCAATATAGGACAAAAAATCAGAAATCGCCTGAAACCTCCATAAATCCGTAGGTTGGGTCGCGTTTCACTTGACCCAATACGATTGCTGTGAGCCTTGCTGCTGTTGGGTTTTCTGCGTCAACCCAACCTACAGCTTGCAACTTTTGTCCTGTACAGAGAGCTAAACCTGCGTACAGTTGAATGGCGATCGCGCTTAAGTATAGGGAGAAACTTATCGCAATACCGAGTCATGTCATCACAAAAACGAGCGATCGCGCCAATTTTGCACAACTGGGCCGCGGGTCAAGAAGCAAGACGAGAAGAACTTCAACAACTGCTGCAAGCAGAACTCGCTGACCCCAAACGAGCTAGTGCTTTTGGCATCGACACAGAAAATGGGGTTGAGAAACTAGAGGCACGATCTCGCCAGTTCCAAGCCATTTCACCCCAGCTTCGGGATCTTTGCCAGCGTTTCGCTTTTCCCGACTCCGATCTCGCCAGACAGACCCTGTGGACGCTGTGGTTGCCCCTCGCGAGGCAAATTGCTGAGGCGAAAGCAAAACTCGGACGACCCCTCGTCCAGGGCATTTTAGGCGGTCAAGGGACGGGGAAAACCACCTTAGCTGCCATTCTCCACCTCATTCTCAAAGAACTCGGTTATTCGAGTGCCAGCCTTTCCATCGACGATCTCTATAAATCCTACGCCGAACGCCAAGAATTACAGCGGGTCGATCCGCGTTTGGTTTGGCGAGGGCCGCCGGGAACTCACGATGTGGAAGCGGGAATTGAACTGCTAGATCGGTTGCGTCACCCCGAACCCGATCGCACCCTTCTCCTCCCCCGCTTTGACAAATCCTTGCACGACGGCGCAGGCGATCGCGTCTCTCCTGCAGCCATTGAGCCAGTCGATATTCTTCTATTTGAAGGGTGGTTTGTGGGAGTACAACCGATTGAGGAGGTGAAATTTGCTGTCGCGCCGCCTCCAATTAGAACGGCAAGCGATCGCCAGTTTGCGCGGGATACCAACGAGAGACTCAAAGCCTACCTTCCCCTCTGGCAGCGCCTCGATCGCTTGCTCGTCCTTTACCCAGTTGATTACCGCCTCAGCAAGCAGTGGAGACAGGAGGCAGAGCGGAAGATGATAGCGCAAGGAAAGTCGGGGATGAGCGATGCTGAAATTGAAAAGTTCGTCGAGTATTTTTGGCAGGCATTGCATCCAGAACTCTTTATTTCGCCTTTAATTCGCGATCCCAACCGAGTGGATTTGGTGGTGGAAATTAATGCCGACCATACTCCGGGTTCGGTTTGGAAACCTGGAAAGTTATGACTTTTGCAGTGCCTTCTCAATCAAGTCGGGAATCTCCGCGAGATATTTTGCAACGGGAATTTTTGCTTTTTTGCAGGCCGCTATTTTCTGTGCGGCCGTACTGGTGTGGGGAATGGGATGCGTTAATCGCGCCGCGATCGCGGAAGCCGCATCTCCCAAAACTGCTTGCGAAGGGAGGTGACTTCCTGCGATGTAGGCAATGACGGGTTTTTCAACTTTAGCGTTGAGATACTCCACTGCTGCTTCCCGATTGCCCCGTAAATGCTGTTCGATCAGCAAGATCGCATCCGTTCCTTTATCGGCGTTGAGAATGGAGAACCACTCTGCAAACGTTGAGCCAAGCATTGGTTCTGTGCCTAAATGGACGGCAATCGATTGACCGAGTTGAGCTTGGGTTAAGTGCAATGCCACCTCGTCAGCGAGGCGATCGGCGCGACTAATTAAACCAATGTTGCCGGGACGATAGAAGGTCGGTTCGCTGGTTCCCCAGCAAACTTTGTCGGGGATGACGAGTCCCGCACTGCCAGGACCCAAAATGAGCGTTTGGGTTGCCTTGGCTTTTTGGAACAGACGCGCTAAATCTAAAGGGGGAATGCCCTTTGTGATGAGAATAAGGAGGCGAAGTCCGGCCGCAATCGCCTCTAATGCCGCGTCCAGAACGGCGTAGGGGGGAGAAAAAATTAAGCTCGTCTCAATTGACCCAACTTGCGCGATTGCTTCCTCCACCAAGTTGTAGGTTGGGATTCCTTCGAGATCTTGGCCGCCTTGACCGCTACTGACCCCAGCAACAATATTCATCCCATTGGCTTGCAACCGAGCCGCGTAATGGGAGCCAATGGGTTCGGCCATTCCCTGTATGAGAACCTTCGTTTTTTGCGTCCAGCGAACAGATTGAGTCATTTTTGAGAGTTACGTCTGATGTGAATTACGCCTAATGTGTACTAGAGAGCTATAACCCTGACTCTGCCGTTACCTTCTCCCCACTATTGCCTTGCATGGGCAAGGGTTTCAGATTATTCGCATCAGACGTAATTCTAGTTAATTGCATTCAACGCCAAAACTACTTTTTAGAACTTTTGGCAGCAGCGATCGCTTCTGGAATTGCGGCTTCCCAACTTTCCGTCCAGTATATCGGTAAGGCTACTGCCTGCTCGCGGATCGGTTCGAGATCGCCGCCGACTAACCGCACAATTAATTGCGATCGCGCTTTAGCCGTCGGACGAGTCTGCTTGCCCGCAGTACGACGGTTACGCTGGCGGCGGGAGGTCGTGGCAGTCGGTCGTTCGACGCGATCTTCGCTGTCTGGCCCCCCAGCTTCCAGTTGAGGTTGATAGTAATTCACAATGCCCTCGGCCAGGGTTGCGATCGCCTCTGCACTGCCGATCGCGTTAATGAGAATAACCGCAACCTCAGACGATGCATTCAATTGTTCGAGTGCTTGAGCCAACTGCAACACCTGAATCTCGATCGGCAAACTCATCCCCAATGGGCCAGTGCCGATCGACCAGCAACCGGCCGGTTTACCCTTATGCTGACAAACCGAATCCCAGGTTGCCATGCCCAAACCCTCGCTGTTACAGAGAATGCCAATATTACCCCTGGGATTGCGCCAATTGAGCTTTGGAGGAGGGACAAGGGTAGCCTCTTCATCCCCTTCCTCGGCAGAAATTGTCGCGAGATCGAGAAGATCGGGATGGCGGGCGATCGCGCGCTCGTTGACAGCGATTTTGCCATCCAGTGCCATCACTTCTCCCCCCACCCCCACCCCTAAGGGGTTAATTTCAACAGCGTTAAGATCCTTAGAAATCAGCAAGCGATACATCCCCTCAATAATTTGGCTTACTGACTCGATCGAATTGCCCTCAATGCCCATCGCGATCGCCAGTCGTCGCGCATAAAAGGGAGAAAAGTCATCATCAATAACGACCTTCTGCATTTCCTTCAACAGCGCCTCCACCTCAATCCCTCCTTGAGGCGACCCCAAAAGAACGGGGAGTTGAAGTTGATAGTCCCAGATCGCCGCCAGGAAAAACTCCCGTTCGGCATCATAGCGGGCCTCTGCTAGCACAATTTGAGGATACTCCCCCCCAATGGAGAGATTAAAAATTGCCCGTGCCGCCGCGATCGCATCAATGGTATTCTCGACAAAACGAACGCCCCCAACTCGCCCCCGCCCGCCAGAGCGAACCTGCGACTTAAGCACGACCGGATAAGCAATCTGTAACTGCTTAATTTTCCTGGGATTGTCAATTTGCTGAGAAGGCAAAACGGGAATGTTGACTTCTCGAAATAATTCTTTAGCTTGATACTCTAATAAATCCATTATCGTAATGAGCGATCGCCGTTTCGAGCTTTTCCGCCTTCTCACCCGGCTAAAAAACCCCTAAACTAACTACTACACTCAATCTACCGTTGTTGTTGCCATGACCAAAACAGCGATCCGCCCAATCAATCTCGAATCTCTGGAGCAGTTATCCCAACAACGCCTCCAAGAACAGTTACCCAACCATTCTCCCTTACAAGTTCGCTGTTACTTAAGGGATGAAACCTTGGTCATGTTGGTCGAGCATCCCCAACCCGTCCTTCCCTATCCCCACGTTGCCTTTCGACTCTTCGAGCAAATTTTAGAGGAAGACAATTTATCAGGCCGATATCGGGGGTTGATGTATTTGAGAATGCAAGGCCAACCTCAGCCCTATGCGTTCCACATCTCCAAGGTCGAACCCCAGCATCGAGAAGCACTGCCAGAAGAGGAAACAGAAACCAGCGCGATCGCCATTCATCTAGAAGATTTACCCGAAGAAGAATCGCCCCTCCCCCCCCTTCCCGACCCTTCCCAAGATCTAGAGGACGAGGAAGCTGAAGTTCTCGCGACCGAACCCAGATTGCCCAAACAATCCTGGTTGCCCATGATTTTGACCGGCGTTGGGTTAAGTGCCACCATCTTCTTCAGCAGCTTATACCTTCTCAGTCGCCCCTGCGTCCTGCGACAATGCGAAGAAATCCCCTTCGCCCAAGAATTAGCCCAGAAATCCCTCACCACCCTTCAAGACCCGCAATCGGGCAAACAAATTCTCTACGCGCGGGTGCAACTCAATCAAGCCCTGAAACTCCTGCAGTCGATTCCCTCTTGGTCTAAGCATCGCAGCGAAGCGCAAAACTTACTAAAGCGCTATCAAGGGATCTCCGCCGATTTAAACGCTCTGGTCGAGGCGCTGCAAACGGGTTCAAAAGCCTCAACCCTAACCCAAAACCGCCCCTTCCCTGTCTCTCAGTGGGAAGAAGCGCAAAAAACCTGGGAGGAAGCGATCGCGGGTCTAGAAAATATTCCAACAGACAGTCAGTTCCACAACTTTGCTCAACAGAAACTGCGGGAATATCGGCGCAATCTCGCCACCGTCGAGCGCGGCACGCAAGCAGAACGGGAAGCCACAGCGAATCTCGCCGCCGCCACAGACGCTGCCACAACAGCCAAAGTCCGTCAGGATATTGCCCAGTCCGTTGACAATCTCCAGCTCGCCCACACCCTCTGGCAAACAGCCATTAACCGACTGCGGCAAATCCCCAAAGGAACCACGGCCTACGAGCGCGCTCAACTAGCCCTCAAACAGTATTCATCGAAGTTAGGCCTTGTGCGCGATCTCAAGACCCAAGAAGTCTTCGCTACCAACACCTACAACCAAGCTCTGCGCTCGGCTCAACTGGCCAAAAATGCTCAAACAGCAAATCAATGGTCGGAAGCCGTTGTCAACTGGCGCAATGCCCTCGAATCAGTCAAACAAGTCCCCAACAATACCTTCAACTACGCCAAAGCTCAATCCCTCGTCGCCAGCTATACCCAGTCCCTAACCCAAGCCGAAGCCAAACTCAAAAGAGCGATTGTTCTGCAGCAAGCTCGTAACGACCTCGATCGACTTTGTACTAACAGCTCGAAGGTTTGTCACTACACCCTCAATAAAAACGTCATTCAAGTTCGCCTCACACCTACTTATATGCAGGAAGTGAGAACGAGAGCCTTGCAAGCGCAAACCGCAGGCGACCTGACAACTCATGTCAAGCTCTTAGACCATATCTACACCCTCGAACGTGCCTTAGAAACTATTAGCAACAATGTCGGGATTCGCTTAGAGGTATACGCCAGCAACAATGCTCTCGTTCAGAGTCATATCCCAGGACAGTAATCTCTGCTGAGTCTTGAGGAGATCTGAGCCAGTTGCTGCCCGCTATTCACATTGCAATGCGACCTCTCGCGCCCCCTTTTCCCTCAAGTCGAGAAAAAAATTTTCACAAAGGGAATTGTTGAGCTAGATTTAATAGCATCGTCAAGCCCCCAAGTACCTTAAGCCCTCCATTGGCGTTTTCCTCATCCATTAACAACCATGCTAAGTCCACTAAAAAACCTATTTTCTCGAAAAAGCAAAGGGATTGGGCTGGAAATTGCACCCGAACGCATTAGCATTGCTCAGCTCCGAAAACAAGGCCAAAGTTATAAGCTCGTCACCCACATTACCGAAGAAGTTCCTGAAGGTATTTTTGAGGAGGGGCAAATCGTCGATCCTCCCGCCCTCGCCGAACTCATCCAAGAAACGTTCGCCAAAAATAATATAAAAACAACCAAAGTTGCTACAGGCGTTCCCATGCGGGATGCCATTATTCGCATTATTCCCATTCCCGCCGAACTGAATCCTCAGGAACTGCGAGAAATGGTTCTCAACCACGAAGCCGGTTTGTATCTTCCCTATCCCAGAGAAGAAGTCGATCTTGACTATCAACAACTCGGCTTCTTTCAAGACGAAGATGGGATTGAGAAAACCCAAGTTCTCCTGGTGGCCACGCGCCGAGAAGTGACCGATATCTACCTAGAAACGCTTCAACAAGCGGGTTTAGAGGTTGATATTGTCGAAATCAACAGCTTTGCTCTCATTCGCACCATTCGCGAGCAACTTCGCCAGTTTGGTTCCCAAGAAGCTGCTGTTCTAGTCGATATCGAGTTTGAAAGCACGGAAATTGCCATTATTGTCGATGGCGTACCGCAATTTTCTCGCACCGTTCCGATCGGCACCTTTCAACTGCAAAGCGCTCTCTCGCGCGCGATGAATTTACCGGCAAAGCGAGATACAGAAATGCTGCAAGGGATGACCATTCCCAACACTCCCGTCGATGGCATCCGCACGGGGGCCACGGGAATTAATCCCGGAATGGCGGCGCTATTGCGAGTGTTAGGAGAGCTAGCAGATGAATTGCGACGCTCGATTGATTTTTATTTGAATCAAAGCAGCGAACTAGAAGTGGCTCAGTTATTGCTCGCCGGGCCGGGAGGCGGGATTGGGCAGCTCGACGAATTCTTTACCAATCGGTTGAGCTTGCCTACCAGCCAGATCGATCCAGTGAGTGCCTTGTCGCTGGAACTCGAAGAGGATATTCCCCAAGTCATGCGACCGGGACTCGGGGTTGTTTTGGGTTTAGGAATGCGGGAGATTTAGCATTATGTATAGCTTAGATATTAACTTTCTCAGAGATCGCGCCCCCACATCCCCCACTCCTGGCGGGGGAGGACCAAAAGTTAAGAAGCCAGTTTCTATGGCAGCGATGATTCCTTTATTTGCCGGCATCGGAGCTGGAGTTGCTGCCATCTTAGCCGTCGTGGGTTTTTGGGGATGGGTTAACTGGGAAAAAGGCAGAACAGAGGAACAACTGGCAGAACTTCAAACCGAACTCATCGCGATTGAAGCGAAAAATCAGGAAGTCAAAGAGCTAGAAACAAAAATACAAATTGCTCAAGCACAGGCCGATTCCCTCGCTGGCGTTTTCAGTCAAATCAAGTCCTGGTCTGCCGTCTTGCAAGACATCCGCGATCGCATTCCCAAAGGAATTACGCTGGGCGAAGTTAAGCAAACACAAGCTCCTCCTGCGACAGAAGGAGAAACTGCAGCAAAACCACCTGTCATTTTTGGACTGAGCGGATTTGCCGACTCTTACACTACTCTCAACGATTTTGTTTTATCCCTCAAAGAATCAGAACTTCTCAATGGCGAGGAAACGCGATTGCGCCGAGCAGAATTAGCTGACTATCCCATTGACAACAAGCCAGAAGGACTTGAAATGCCGAAAGTGGTTAATTATGAGATCGTCACTCAATTGAGCGAACTGCCCGATGAAGAACTGCTACGGGAACTAGAGCGAAAAGGAGCTTTGGGGCTAGCCACTCGTTTGAGAACTGTTGAAGAATTTGAGCAAGCAGGCGAAGCTGTCGAACAGACAGGAGAAACCGTTGAAGAGACAGGAGGAACCGTACAATGACCTTTGCTGATGATTTCGCTCCCCTAGAAGGAGGAGATCTAGACGAACAATCCCAATATCCTGCCATTTTTGGCTTGAGTATTACCCCCACGGTGGGAGGAGTTCTGTGTGCGGTATTAGGATTGGCGGGTGCGGCGGCTTTAGGTTGGCTGGTTGTTAAGCCCGCGTGGGAGGGGCTACAAGAGTTGAAAGGACAAGTCGACACCACAAACACTCAAATAGCTCAAGGAGAAGCTCTCGAACAAAGAATTGGCGAGCTTCAAGTCCAACTACAACAAGTTAAGCGTGAAGAACAGCAAATTCTAAGCTTGTTTGCCAGCGAAGACAAGCTTAATACTCAATTGCGAGATCTCAGCCTGCAGGTCGAAAATCGGCAAGGTCAATTGCTGAGCTTTAACCCGGTCGCGGGTGAAGGGGATACCTGGAAGCCTCAAGTTATTGAAGATGGCTCCTGGGGTGAAGGGGTAAATGGCAAGCTCAAGAAGCTCAGCCATCAGTTAGAGGTGAAAGGAACGTTCAATCAAACCCTTGCAATTCTCCGCAGCATAGAACAACTCAAACTCTTAGGCATTGTTGCCAATTTTGAATCGCAGGTTGGCGGTGACGAGGGTGAAAAACAACTCTTAAGGTACGATCCCAGTACGAATCAAGTTGTTCCAAAAACTCAACCCAAACTGAGAACGAGAATTACCCTGGAGACGCTCGTTCCTCTTTCAGAAGAAGAACTTGCAGAATTAGCGACTCAACCGGCAGAAAATCCAGAGGGGCAAGCACCACCTCAATAAAAGATTGGCAATGAGGGTGTATCTCAAACGCTGACAAGCCAGAAAATTGAGGTGTTGATGATGGCTTGTAACATATTCTTGACAATTCGCGATCGAGCATGAACAATGAACAACCAACAGGCAGCTATAGGTAGGTCGAGGAGTCAACCGTGAGAGAGTACCGAAGTCAGCTAGGAATTGGAATTTTGATGGCAGCTCCAGCATTGCTGCTGGCAGCCCAACCCGCTGCCGTCCGCGCCCAAATGACAGCTCTTCAAAGCGAGTCGGAAGCGAGTAATCTTGAGTTGCAGCTAGAAACAGCTCAAGAGGCAGAAGATACACAACTGTCACTGGCCAAGAAGAATACTAAGCTTGATGTAACGGTCGCGGTAGACGAGCGCGCTCCGGGGAAATCAGCAACACAACCCTCTACGGCGATTGACTCGACAACTCTATCAATTCACGCCGAGTCAAACCCAGAGCTTCAAGCTGGGAGCGATCGCGCTCAGCCAGACCTCAGCCTTATTGCCCAAACCCAGCAGTTTGTAGTACCGCCGAGTTCGCCGCAGCAAATCCCCACATTGCCCAACCAAGGCTCGGTCGGCACGGGACGAATTCCCGCTCCCCAACAAGTTATTCCCTCTAGCACTGACGTTCTCGTTCCCAACCCGCAAATTACCATTGATGGCAACCCCGTTGCCCAGAACCAGTCTTCTGGGGCTATTGTCCCCAGTCCCCAATTTACACTCGATGGCAATCCAGCTCCTCCAGCATTGCCCCTGCAACCCACCACAGCCGCACCGCCCTTTTTACCCAGAGCAGTCGCCCCTCCGGTGGGAGATATGGCAGTTTCTAATATTAATGCTGCCCCCGAATTTATCGATTTAGGAACGGCCGCGCGGGTTGAGAGCTTGGTTCTCAAAGACGCGCCCGCTCGAGAAGTTCTCAGTTTCTTAGCGCGCTCGGCAGGTTTAAACCTAGTCTTTACTGGCAGCGGCGAAGGAGAGGGAGCAGGCGAAGATGGAGTACAGGCACTACAAACGGTTTCCCTCGATCTAGAAAACGAACCCATTCAGGAAGCATTCAATTACGTTTTGCAAATCACTGGGTTAGAAGCGAACCGTCGGGGGCGCACAATTATCGTTGGAGCGAATCTCCCTCAATCCGCAAGGAATCTCATTAGTCGCAGCTTCCGCCTTAATCAAGTTGATGTCAATATTGCTGCCAGCTTTCTGACAACACAAGGAGCAGTTACCCAACTGCCATTCGAGCAAATTGAAATTCAAACGGTGGGAGAGGGAGCTGCAGCTCGAACCATCGAGACGAGAACGCCTTCAATCCTGGCACTAACACCGACGGAAGAAGGAGATAGCCCTTTACTGCTCAGCGGATTAGCTGTCTCGACAGACGATCGCCTCAACACCATAACGGTTGTGGGGCCTCCTCGCAAGGTTGAAATGGCTACGGCCTTCTTAATGCAACTCGATGCCCGCCGCCGTCAGGTTGCCGTCAACGTTAAAATTGTTGATATCAGTCTGTTGAATCAGGATAACTTTAACTCGAGTTTTTCTTTCGGTATCAATGACACCTTTTTTGTCAACGATGATGGAGCTGCAAGTCTGAGTTTTGGCCAGTTCCGACCGGCAACCAATTTAGAAGCGACAACCAGTTTAACGACGCGGCCGGTTATTACTAATCCCTTTGATACGGGCAGTACATTTCTCGATCTGGGCAGTACCACAGCCATCCCTGACACCTTGCCCGGTACGGTTATTATCAATGAAGCAACCGGACAAGTCACTCGGGTTGCTCCGCGCGGTGCGGGGAATTTTCTGAATCGAGTCTCTCAAGTATCGGGCGATCCGTTTGCAACGGGATTTACGGATGTCACTTTAGCAACGGATGACGTGATTACCATCTCTGCGGATGGAACAGCGAGCGTTGCTCAAGGAAATGTTGGGACGGCGGAAGGGGCATTAGCTGGCTTGTTCCAGTTTCCACGGCGGTTTCTATCATCCCTGCGCTCTCAAATCATTAGTGGTAATGCAAAAATCCTGACCGACCCAACTTTAGTGGTGCAAGAAGGTCAAGTTGCAACGGTTAACTTGACCCAACAGGTCTTTAGTGGCTTCCAACTCCAAACGACTGGAACGCCTCCCGCTCCGGTAATTCAAACCCAAGAACCAATTTTGACGGATGCGGGTTTGATTTTGGGCGTTCAGGTTGAGCGGATCGACGACAATGGCTTTGTGACTTTGGCAGTTAATCCGACAGTTTCTTCGCCAGCGGGTTCTGTGCCGACCGATCAGGGACCAATTACGTTGATTCAAGAGCGTTCTCTCTCCTCCGGTTCGATTCGCCTGCGCGATGGTCAGACCCTGATTATTGCTGGCATTATCCAAGATTCCGATCGCACAACGGTGAGCAAAATTCCCATCTTGGGAGATATTCCTCTTCTCGGCGCGTTGTTCCGGAGTACTCAGCGAGACAGCCTGCGCAATGAAGTCGTTGTTTTGCTTACACCTCAGATTCTGGATGATTCCGATCGCTTTGGCGGTTGGGGATATAACTACAACCCCGGCGGTGCAACCCGCGAAGCTTTGCAGAACTATGGAACGGCTTTGCCCGCCGGTCGGTAGCCACCAACATCATTAAAATAGAGCAAAAATGGGGAGTTCAAGAGGCTTGAATTCCCCATTTTGGTCAAAGATGTCTGGATTTAACAAGGTTTTTCCAAGAAAATTGGCAAAATCTACATAAATTAAAGGTTTCAGCGATCCACAAGGGTCAAGTAACGATTAGAATAATGAGCGTGAAACTTTGAGTTGATGCCGATCTCAGAGGTTTTTTAGCCGAACGGCCGGCCGCGGTCGTGCTTCTGAGAGAGTCTGGAAAACGTTAAAACTCGATATACTGCCAATACTGAAGGAAAAAGGAGATTTTCAATGAATAAAGGAGAATTGGTCGATAAAGTTGCCGAAAAAGCAACGGTGACCAAAAAACAGGCAGATGCGGTTCTCAGCGCGACGTTAGAAGCCATTATGGAAGCCGTCTCCCAAGGAGATAAGGTCACGCTGGTGGGCTTTGGTTCTTTTGAACGCCGCGATCGCAAAGCGCGCGAAGGCCGCAACCCAAAAACCGGCGATAAGATGAAAATTCCGGAAACGAAAGTGCCGGCTTTTTCTGCGGGCAAGTTGTTCAAGGAGAAAGTGGCTCCGAAGTAGAAAATGGGGCAAGCCAGCAAGATTGAGAACCGGCCGATTCACGGAGGAAACTTAGTTTGGGCATCGCTCCTAGCCAATTGTCCTCCTGATTCGATTCTTGATTTTTCTGCCAGTATTAATCCATTAGGGCCGCCACCCAGCGCGATCGCGGCTATCCAACGGGGTCTAGAGAGGCTGAGTGCCTATCCAGACCCCAATTACTCTCAATTGCGATTGGCACTTGCCGAGCAGCACAATCTCTCGCCAGAGTGGATCTTGCCGGGGAATGGTGCCGCAGAACTCTTGACCTGGGCCGGTTGGGACTTATCGGAGTTAGAAAGTGTTTATCTGTTAACGCCAGCCTTTGGGGATTATTGGCGGGCGTTAAAAACCTTCCAAGCGAAGGTGGTCAGTTGTCCCTTGTCTGTTCCGCGCAGTCCGTTGCCGATTGCAACAGCAGCCAGACAAGGAGTGCGGAATGCAGGACTGTTACTCAACAATCCCCACAATCCAACCGGTCAGTTGTGGACGGTAGAGGAGATTGCGCCTTATTTAGAACAATTTGCCTTGGTTGTGGTGGACGAAGCTTTTATGGACTTCCTGCGCCCCGATCGCCAGCAAAGTTTAATTTCGAGGGTGTCTTGCCATCCAAATTTGGCGATCTTGCGATCGCTGACGAAGTTTTACAGTCTGCCCGGTTTGAGGCTGGGTTACGCGATCGCCCACCCCGACCGATTACAGCGCTGGCAGCAGCGTCGCGATCCCTGGCCGGTTAATGTTTTGGCGGCTGAAGCGGGAGTGGCTGCACTCCGGGATACTGCCTTTGAGCGACAAACGTGGGATTGGCTGGAATCGGCGCGATCGCAACTTTTCAACAGTTTATCCGCCTTGCCAGGACTGGAACCGCAGCCAGGAGCAGCGAACTTCCTCCTCGTTCGGAGCGATCGCTCCAGCGTGCAACTCCAAGAAGAGTTGCTGAGAGCGCACCGGATTCTCATTCGAGATTGTTTGAGTTTCCCAGAATTAGGCGGGAGCTACTTTCGCGTTGCCATCCGCACTCTCCCGGAAAATGAACGCCTGCGATCTGGCTTGAGCGATATCCTGAAAAAATAGGACTTGAACGCGAATTGAGCGCTAGTGTATGGCTGTTGACTATGACTTGGTCGCGATCGGCGACAGTTTGGAGGGCATTTACGCAGCGGAGGCGGCAATTTGTCTCAATGCTCGCGTCGCCTTAATTTGTTCTCCTCACTTAAGGGGAACGGCGAATACAGACCTGTTGTACAGTCGCGCCCTAGCAAGTCCTCATTGGCAAGACGTGTCTGAAGAGAAACGGTTGAGGGAAGTGCGTCAATGGACAAAGGAGGCGATGGCTGCGCCAACCTACCGGTACGCGCCCCTCAATTCGAGCGAACAGCTTGCGGCTTTAGCTGCTTTAGGGGTAGATGTTATTGAAGGGACGGGAGAATTCTGTCGCTTGCCCCAACAGGCATTTGTCGTTGGCGGTCGGCAATTGCGATCGCGAGCGTACCTCCTAACCGCAGGCTCCTATCCAGCTCAACCCGACAGCTTAGGCCCCTCGCTTCAGCAAGCACTAGAAACAGTCGGCTATCTCACAGTTGCAGCCCTTTGGCAGCAAGAAGATCTCAACTCGCTCCCCCAACGTTTGGTCGTTCTAGGGAACACCTCTCTTGCTCTAGAACTCTCCCAAACTTTAGCGAGATGGGGAAAAGAGGTTACTTTAGCCGTGGGTAACGACGTTTTATTGCCAACAGAAGATCGAGAAGCCGTCCGCTGTTTGCAAGCACAACTCGAAGCGGAAGGAATTCGCGTCCTCACGCACAATCCCATCGCTCAAATTCGGCAAATTGATGGCACAAAATGGGTACAAGTCGGAAACGTTGCTCTGGAAACGGATGAAATCATTGTCGCCACCAGATACCGGCCCAATGTTGAAGGGTTAAATCTCCAAGGAGTCGGCGTAACGTTTGAAGGGCGATCGCTCCTGCGCAACAAAAAGCTGCAAACCACCAACCCGAAAATCTATGCTTGCGGTAGCGTTGTTACAGGAGATTGTCCTCCCCATCTTGCTCGGTATGAGGTTGATGTCGCCTTGAAAAATGCTTTATTCTTCCCCGGATTTAAAAGCGATCGCCGCTGCATTCCCCACACAATTTTTACACAACCCAATTTAGCGCGGGTGGGAATGTCTGAAGAAGCGGCTAGGCGGCATTACGGTAAGGATGTTATCGTTGTGCGACATAATTGGCAGCGAGTTCCTCAGGCTCTGATTGTCGGAGAAACGACTGGGTTTTGTAAGTTGGTGTTGCTGGACAATGGAACGATTGTTGGGGCGCATCTTGTCGGCTCTCAAGCGGGAGAATATATTAGTACTGCAGCACTAGCAATTAAAAACCACTTGAAAATAACAGCGTTAGCCGACTTACCCCAAGTTTCCCCAACCTTCTCAGAAATTTTGCGACAAACGGCCCTAGAGTGGAGGCAAAACGGCTGGCGACGCAATACGTTCTTCGCCAATGTAAGAGAACGTTGGTTTCGCTGGCGGCGTGGGGTCTGAGTGCATTCCCCATTGTTTTTCAACACCGAAATCATCTCGTCGAACTCAGGTTTCTTGAGGTCATCCCAAACACGACTGGCAGTTCTCCCGATCTCCCCAATTCCCTCGCTCGCTCAAGATTTTTGGTACCGCAGTCCTGGCAACTGGGCAATTAAGTCCTGCAGTTCTAGCTGAATGATCGCGCTGTTGACTTCTTGAGGGGTGAGTCCGGTATTGGTCACAATCAGATCGAGAGGTGTGGGTTCGGTGGCGATCGCGTCCCACACTCGGGCCAGAACGGGAGGCAAATCGGGGGTGGGAGGAGGTTGAGACTCGATAACATCCAAGTGAGGAATTTCTCCGAGCATTTCCAATAAATGTCCCTCTCCCAAAATCATGTGCGCGCCGCGATTGGACAGTTCCAAACACCCCGAAGATTGAGGGCGATCGAGGGAACCGGGCAATGCGTAGACATCTCGTCCAAACTCGTTGGCGTAGCGAGCGGTAATTAAAGCACCCGATCGCCTCGCCGCTTCCATCACCAAGACAGCTCGACACAACCCGGCAATAATTCGGTTGCGAGGCGGAAAATTCTTCGCCTCTGGCGGCGTTCCCACTGGATATTCGCTCAGCACCAACCCCCGTTCTTGAATTTGCTCGTAGAGTTGTTGGTTGTGGCGCGGGTAGACCACATCCACCCCCGTTCCCAAGACTGCCAGGGTACGCCCTCCCGCCTGCAAGCAACTGCGATGGGCAATTGTATCAATTCCCGTCGCCATGCCGGAGACGACCGTAAAACCGTGTTTGGCGAGGGCCGCGCTAATTTTGCGAGTCCACCGCTCTCCGTATTCTGTGGCATTGCGCGTACCCACGATCGCGATCGCTGGGGTAACTCCCAGGTTCTCGTTCTGATCCACTTGTCCTCGGTAGTAGAGAATGGTAGGAGGGCTAGGAATCTCTAGCAATAAGCGAGGATAGTCTTCGTCTTCTGGTATCCAAAAATTAAAATTTTTAGCGCGGTATTCTGCGAGCAGTTGTGCTGGGTTGAGGCGCGCGCGATCGCTTTGAATTCCGGCCAGGAGTTTGGGGCCGATCCCCTCGATCGCCTCAAATTCAAAGGCTGGAGCGTTCCAAGCAGCCGACAGCGTGCCAAAGTGCTGGCGAACTCGCCGCAGCAACACCGGCCCAATTCGCGTCACCTGCGACCAAGCTAACCAGTATGCACGTTCTTCTAGCAAAGCGTCTCCCAGTTGTACGATTCGGCAATGGGGACTACTAATATACGCGATCGCTCGACGATGGCGGGTTCGGGTTGGCGGGGAATTCTAAAAAGTTTCGATAGCATTTGAGAATTAATATCATCAAAGGTACAATAGATGGCTCAACATCTTAATGACAAAATTCTTCAGAAAATAGCAGATTCGGAAATGAAAATTACTCGACGCAGCACCCTCGGTTTTGGTTTGGGACTGGCGATCGCGATCGCCGCTGGATGCACCGATGGACAAAGCTCTACTCCAGACGCAGGTTCGGGCGAAACCGCCGCACCTGCAGCGAACGGTGAAGTCAACCTCTACTCTTCGCGACACTACGACACCGACGACGCGCTCTACGAAGATTTTACAAAAGAGACGGGAATCGAAGTGAATCTGATTGAAGGTAAAGACGACGAACTGATCGAGCGCATTAAAAGCGAGGGAGACAACAGTCCTGCGGATGTTCTCATCACCGTTGATGTGGGTCGCTTGTGGCGTGCCGAACAAGAAGGAATTTTGCAACCCATTTCCTCCACTGACCTAGAGTCCGCCATTCCCGAAAACCTGCGAGAGAGCGAAGGCAAATGGTTTGGTTTGACCAAGCGGGCGAGGGTTATTATTTACAATACCGACAAAGTTAAGCCCGAAGACCTCTCCACCTACGAAGACTTGGCCGATGAGAAATGGAAGGGTCGGGTTTGCATTCGCAGTTCGGGCAATATTTACAACCAATCCCTGATCGCCTCTAAGATTGAGGAACTGGGAGCGGACAAAGCGGAAGGATGGGTGAAAGGCTTGGTGGCGAACTTCGCTCGCGAACCGGAAGGTAACGATACGGCGCAAATTAAAGCGGTTGCTTCTGGGGAGTGCGAGGTGGCGATCGCCAATACCTACTACGTGGCCCGACTGGCGCGCTCGGAAGATCCCGCCGACCAAGAAGTCACCTCAAAAATTGGCGTGTTTTTCCCCAACCAAGAAGCAGGAGGAACCCACGTCAACATTAGCGGTGCGGGCGTTGTTGTTAATGCTCCTAACAAAGACAATGCGGTTAAATTTTTGGAGTATTTAGCAACGCCGGAAGCGCAGAAAATTTTTGCGGATGGGAACAATGAATACCCCGTTGTTGAAGGCGTTGAGGCGAACGAAACCGTCAATGATCTCGGCGAATTTAAAGAGTCGGATCTGAAGGTTGAAACCTACGGAGAGCAAAATCCAGAGGCTGTGAAGCTGATGGATCGGGCCGGCTGGAAGTAGGGCGATCGCCCACGCGACTTGGAGAGTTATTTTTGTAGGGGCGGGGTGACCTCGCCCTTTATGTTGCGTTGAAAAATGCGAGTTCGACTGAAGAACGGGAACCGCGATCGCTCACAACTTTCTATGCACGCATTTTCATTTTGTCAAGATAAGTACTTCTGCTTAATAAAAAGAAGCTAGAAAAGAGGCTGTTTTGAGGAGAAAGAAAATGCTTGGCGAAACGCAATAATAGGACTTTGATGGCGTTTAAAGCAAAAATAGGTACAAAAAACAACCCAACCATATTATTGTGAGCCTCGGAAATCCTACCATACCTTGAAACCCTTGCAAACTCGTTCTCAAAAATCGGCAATTTCTACACTCTCTGCAGTTACAAAAACTTACATTTTGAGGCGCTTTTATAGCGATCGCGCTTTCGTTCGGACAGAAAAACGATTCTTGATGTCTTGCATCAATCCTAGACTGCTGAGTTCGCTACCATGAAAGAAAGTCATTTAAACTCTGTACTTTAGCCATGCAACCGATTCGACAAGGCGACGTAATTCTCAAACCGATTGCGCGATCGCAAGGACAAAAACTCTCTCATCTCACTCTCGCTGAGGGAGAAGTGACCGGACACAGCCACCGCATCAGCGATGGCGAAGCGGAGTTGTTCGAGAAGGATGGTATTCTCTACTTGCGAGTGCTTTCTGACACCGCTCTACTCATCCACGAAGAACACAAACCCGTTGCCATTCCCCAGGGCGATTGGTTGGTGAAAATTCAGAGAGAATACGAACCTCAAGGGTGGCGATATATTGCCGATTAGAATTTGTGCCAAGACGCATTTTAAAGAGGTGCGATCGCCATGAGTTTTATTAATCCCAAAACAGATTTTGCTTTCAAGAAAATCTTTGGCGCTCCCGAAAGCAGAGAAATTTTGATTAGCTTCCTCAATGCCCTGATTTACCAAGGCGAATCAGTCATTGAAGACCTAGAAATTATCGATCCGTACCTCGCTCCTAAAGTTACCGGCTTAAAAGATACTTACCTCGATGTTAAAGCGAAACTCAATGATGGCTCTTTAGTCATTATTGAAATGCAGGTTCTCAACGTCGAGTCGTTTTCCAAGCGAGTTTTATACAACGCAACGAAAGCTTATTCGCTGCAACTTCAAGCGGGGGAAGGTTATCGCTTTCTCAAACCCGTCATTGCCTTGACGATTGCAGACTTCATCCTGTTTGAAGAAATGAACGCGATCGTTTCTCATTTTGTTTTCAAAGAAAGAGATAGTAATTTTCCCCTTCCCGATCGCGACCTAAGTTTAGTCTTTGTTGAGTTGCCTAAGTTCGCGAAAGATAGCAGCCATCTTGAAAGTTTGGCGGATAAGTGGATTTATTTCCTCAAGCAGGCAAAAACTCTCGAATCAGTTCCAGAAACAATGGTTGATGTTCCGGAAATTCAAGAGGCTTTTCGTCGGGCCGATCGCGCCAATTTGCCCCCGGAAGAGTTGGAGGATTTGGAAAAACGAGAAATCTTTATCCAAGATCAAAAAGGCGCAATTATTCGGGCAGAGAAGGAAGCAAGAAGGGGAGCAAGAGTGAAAATTGCTCGCAATTTGCTCGCCGTGCTAGATGACGAAACCATTAGTCAGACGACGGGTTTAAGTCTGGAAGAGGTGAAAAAATTGCGCTAATTCAGTCGATGTTCTCCTAGGGTTTTAATTTCTCTTGTATTTCGATTTGCGGCTTAGCACAGTCTAGGCGCGATCGCTAATTTTCTTAACAACCATGAAAAAATTTTCCTTACTGACCCCCGAAGAAGAAAACTTAATTCCGAAGTATCAAGAAAAGTGGCGCAACATTCAGCTTTCCACCAAACCCATCGATCGTCAGAAGGCAGAAGACGCGGTTAAAGCAGCTTGCGCTGTCATGCGGACAAGAGTTCCAGAAATTGTTTTTTGCGACAGTCCCTATGCCGCACTAAAACTGAAATCGCAGTCATCGGATGCGTCGCAGCAGCCAAATTCAATTCCTAAATGGATTGCTTTTTTCATCTGGCGACAAGTAATTCAAGCACACGCCCCAATTTCAAGGCTACGACAATCGCTCAATCAATCTTTCATCAAGCAGTGGAAAAAAAAGTTTAAATCTTTGATGTCTTCCATATCCAGCACTGAAGACATTCAAGGTGTTTTTAATCAGATTCTTCAAGATCTATCTGATGTTAATTCAAACTTACAAGCACAGTTTTTCGATCGAACTCGCAACTTCACAGACGAGCAAGTATTTGAAAGTTCAACGGAATCATTTCCGAGTGACATAGAAAATTCAGAACAAAAATCGACTAATTCGTTTTTTCAAAAAGGGATATTTCGCTGGTTTTATACTTGGTATTTAAGACAGGCCTGCATCGCTGCAATTACTGCAAAAATTCAAGGGATAGAAAACCTTCAAGTTGATGCACAGATCCAGGGAAGATTATTTGAAAGTCCTGAATTTTTTCAGCAAAAATCTACTATTCTGATGTCTCAAGCAGCCGCGATCGCGAGTATTGGTCTAGACTTCTCCACTTCGGTCCTCAAGTTCTCAATCAACGAGAAGAGATGGCAGGCATTTCAATCTCTAGTGCGAGAGTGCGGTTGGATTTTTAGCTTCGACCGACAGATCGTGATTTGCGATCGCCCCCGCAAACTCTCTTTCGATGACGAAAATCGCCTCCACGCAGAAGGAAAACCCGCGATCCAATTTGCCGATGGCTTTAGCATCTATGCCCATCACGGCGTAATTTTGCCAGAAAAATACGGACAACTGCACCCCGAACAATGGCAAGCACAATGGCTTTTAGAAGAGAGAAATGCAGAACTAAGGCGCGTTTTGATTCAAGGCGTTGGTTACGCGCGACTGTGCCAAGATTTAGACGCAATTGAGTTAGATTCTTGGCAAGAATATACTTTACTGAAAATTGAAAATGATGTGGATGTCGAACCCATTCACTTGCTCAAAATGACGTGTCCGAGTACTGCATATATCCATGCGGCACGGGTTCCCCCCAATTTGCGATCTGCGCGCGAGGCAATCCGCTGGGTGAATTGGGACACCGATCCTGAAGAATTTTCTCAGCAAACTTAATGGCGAGGGGCAATCTTCAGAGCAACTTTCCTTCGTTAAGATAGGAAAATGCGATGCCGCGATCGCCTATGACTTCTATGACGCAAACATCCCTTCTCAATTCCCCGACTCGCGATCGATGCATGGTTTATTCCAGCATCACTTGGCAACAATTCAAGCTAATTCAAGCGGGGTTTGCTCAATCTCCCGGTATCCGGTTGGCTTACTTTGACAACACGATTGAAATTTTGATGCCGGGACGCGAACATGAAGTTTTTAGTCGGCTCATCGGCTTTTTAATCGGGTTATTTTGCCTGGAAAACGCCATTGAATTTGAACCCACCGGTTCGATAACCCAGGAACGAGAGAGGGTCGTCTCGGCCCAAGCTGATGAATCCTACTGTTTTGGAATTTCCACACCCATTCCCGACCTCGCCATCGAAGTTGTCGTCACCAGCGGCGGCCCGAAAAAACTCCAGCGATATCAAGCTTTGGGCGTGGCAGAAGTCTGGTTTTGGCAAGATGGCTGCTTCGACCTCTATCGCCTGCGCGATGGCCAGTACGAAAAAAGCGATCGCAGCGAAATTCCCGAACTAGCAACGCTCGACATTGACCTCCTGACCCGCTGCGTTTTTATGGGTCAAACTTCTCGAGTGGACGCGGCGAAAGCATTTCGCAATGGCTTCAAAACTTTAGGGAATAGGCAATAGAGGAGAGAAACAGCAGGCGTACCTCATAAGCACCTGACGGCGAGGGAGTCGGGGCAAACTCACGCCGAAAAAAGAACCGCAAAAACTCGGTTAATCCCAATCGTACAGAGGGTTTGAGGAGTTGAGCGAGATTTTTAGATTCAGTCGAGTCTGAGAACTGCTATTGCCCTGCAACTGAAAGCTGAATGCCAGTTTAAAATCCCAAAATCGCCCGCGCAATATTGAAGTAAATTAAGACTCCCAGAACGTCCACTGCGGTGGTAATGAAGGGTGCAGACATCAACGCCGGATCGAGGCCCAGAGATCGGAAGAGAAAGGGGAGGGACGATCCGGCAATAGATGCGAGGACGGAAATTGCCACCAAACTAATTCCCACCGACAAGGCGACGACAAAATCTTCGGTTAAGGAGAAGTAAATCGTCGCCATTAGCCCCAAAAACCCTCCCAACATCAACCCCGCCAGACCCTCGCGAAACACCACTTGCACCGCACCGAGATCGTTGAGTTCCTCGGTGTTCAAACCGCGAATAACCACCGTAGAAGATTGCGCGCCAACATTGCCTCCCGTCCCCGTCAGCAGGGGGATAAAGGCCGCGAGAGCAACAACTTCTTGCAGCAGGGAAGATTGAGAGCGAATAATGGTACTGGTGATGGTATTTGTACCGAGCAAAATCAGCAGCCAAAGAACTCGCTTGCGCGCAACAACGAGCAAGCTGGTTTGAAAGTATTTATCGCCATCGGATTGCACGCCACCCAACGCATAGATATCTTCTGTGGCCTCTGCTTCCAAAACATCGATAACATCGTCTACGGTAATCACTCCCACGAGGCGAAACTCCCGATCGACGACGGGTAGGGCGAGAAAATCGTAGCGTTGGATCAGTCGGGCCACTTCTTCGCGATCGGTTCCCGTGCGGACGTGGACGACATCGCGGGTCATAATTTCCCCCAGGGTTTTATCGGGAGAAGAAACCACCAAGTCTCGCAAAGAGACAATCCCAGTAAGCTGTCGAGAGGTATCGGTGACGTAGAGATAATAGATAATTTCGGAGGCGTTGGCGAGACTGCGAATGCGATCGAGGGTTTGGGTGACGGTTAAATGCTCTTTGAGGGAGATATACTCCGGGGTCATGATCCGACCAGCGGTATGCTCTTCGTAACCGAGGAGAAGGGCGGTTGCTTCCCGTTCTTTTGGACTCAGTTGGGACAGCAGTCGCCGCACCACTTTGGCGGGGAGTTCGTCGAAGAGTTTGGCGCGATCGTCGGGAGACATGCGATCGACAATATCGAGGACTTCTTGGCGTTTGAACTTCTGAATTAGGGCCTGCTGGACGGGGGTTTCAAGATGCTCGTACACTTCGATCGCTTCGGTTTTGGAGAGCAAGCGAAACGCGATTGCCTGCATCGGTTCATCTAGCGCTTCAATCGCATCGGCGATATCGGCGGGTTGCACGGGGATCAGCAGTGTTTTTGCGCCTTCGAGATTCCCCTGGTGCAACAAAAGTTCGAGTTGATCGTGGACGAGTTCATTGACTTTCATAGGCGTTTGCGGAGGGCCGGATCGGACTTTCTCCAGCCGCGAGAGAGCGAGCAACTTCTTGTAACACTTTAAGTCCTCGCAACGATCCTCGAATCAATCGCGCCGCAGCGAGGGGGTTTTGCAAGAAGCTCAAGGCGGTGGGAAGGGGTTGCAGTTTGCCTTGGGCATTCAAGGCGGAAGAAAGATCGGGGATGTCGCCGTGACTGTCGTCGGAAATGACGCGCAGGAGGGCCGCAGCAATGCCAAACCCGCTTAAACTTTCCAGCACCCCAAACCCTTCCATCTCGACGATATCGGCTGGGTAGCGCTGTCCTAGCGCTTGCTTTTCGGCGGCCAAATGAATGAGGCGATCGCTCGTCAAGGCAGTTCCTCGAAGGATCGAGCGCGAGCGCAACTGTCGCTCGATTTGTGCGCTTAAGGTGGAGTCGCTGCGTTGCACGCTCCCGGTTGCGTCGAGACAGCGATCGCACAGCACCACATCTCCCACGGTATATTGCGGTTGCAAGCTGCCACACAGTCCCATCAACACAACTCGCTTCGCCTTTGTACGGGGAGCAATTTGCTCGCGAACATAGCGGCTAGACTCTTTTACGCCCATCGGGATCGGGAGAATGGAGAGAGAGTTAACCGCTTGCTGGGGCAAACTGCGACACACAGCTTGATACTCGGCACCTTGGGGAACGAGTATCGCATCGAGATTGAGAGAATTGATTGGCACGGATCGAGCGAGGGGAACGGCATACTCCCCAATTTTGCAGAAAACTCCAGACTCCGCAATTTCATCGAACATTCAGCGATTGAGGGCGCAAGCATTTCGCCCCTACCCGTCCCCCAATTCCCCAATTCTCCTTCATGGGGATGAAATCACACCACAGGAGCGATCGCATCCTGAGAATCCCTCAGGAAACTCTTAGCCATCTCTTGCTTTCGGGCCAGGTTGTTCTCAGACCCCTGTTGGATTCTAGAAATCAAGGAAACAAACCACAGCGTTCGGAGAGAACAACAATGAAACTCAACACCTTCACCGCGACCAGTCTTGCTTCTGTTTTAATGTTGGGCGGGTTAAGTAGCGCGATCGCTCCCGCACAAGCCAACCCTTCCGTGCAATTAATTGCTCAAGCAACCGCAGCGAGAGCTTTTGTCACCGTCGAACAAAACCACCCAACCAGCGGTACAGCGCGAATTGTGACCGAAAATGGCCAGCGCTATCTAGAGTTTGACCGCAGGTTCAGTACTGTCAGCGGCCCCGATGTCAAAGTTATCCTGCATCGGAACAGTACCCTCCCCGTCAAACTTGATGAAGCAGACTATATCACCCTCGCTTCTCTCAAAGGTTTCAGCGGCGCGCAACGCTACGCCATCCCGAACTCTGTCAATCTAGATAACTTTCAAGCGGTGGGAATTTGGTGCAAGAAGTTTAACGTCACATTTGGCTACGCTAGCCTCTAATTCACGTTGGATGCAGGAATAGGAGAAAGAAACAATTGTAGTAGTCGGGGTTTGCGCTTCTCATCAGCATAATTGGGCTGCGATCGCGCCTTCAAGCGATAAAAAATAAGCTGCTCCAACTGAGGAGCAGCTTTTCCGAGCCGACAGATTAGTAACTCTGCCAAGTACGGGACTTAGTAGTCAAAGTCTCCACCGCCAGGTGCGCCAGACTTATCCTTCTCAGGCTTGTCCACCACAATACATTCAGTGGTCAGCACCATACCCGCAATCGAAGCGGCGTTTTGCAAGGCGCTGCGAGTCACTTTAGCTGGGTCAACGATGCCAGCCTCAAACATATTGGCAAAGCTGTTGTTCGCCGCGTCATAGCCGACGTTGAAGTCCTTCTCTTTAACGCGCTCGGCAATCACTGCGCCGTTTTGACCGGCGTTTTCGGCGATGCGCTTGAGGGGAGCAGCGAGAGCGCGGGCCACAATCATCGCTCCAGTTAGCCCTTCGTCCGCCAGGTTCTCGCTAGCCCACTTCTCCACATCGGGGCCGAGGTGCGCGAGGGTCGTTCCGCCGCCGGGAACAATCCCTTCTTCCACCGCCGCTTTGGTAGCGTTGATTGCGTCTTCGAGGCGCAACTTGCGATCCTTCATTTCTGTTTCGGTCGCGGCTCCCACTTTAATCACCGCAACGCCACCAGAGAGTTTCGCCAAGCGCTCTTGCAGTTTTTCTTGGTCGTAGGACGACTCGGTTTCTTCCATTTGGCGGCGAATTTGGTCGCAGCGCGTTTTCACTGCTTCTTCATTCCCTTCCGCAACAACGGTGGTGTTGTCTTTGGTGATGGTGATGCGCCGTGCGGAACCCAGCATATCCAGCTTGGCACTTTCAAGCTTCAGGCCCGCATCTTCGGTAATCACTTTTCCGCCGGTAAGGACGGCAATATCTTCGAGCATTTGCTTGCGGCGATCGCCAAATCCAGGCGCTTTCACCGAAGCAACGTTGAGAACGCCGCGCAAGCGGTTAACCACCAGGGTTGCAAGGGCTTCTTTCTCGATGTCTTCGGCAATGATGAAGAGGGGTTTGCCTTGGCGAGCCACTTGTTCGAGAACGGGAACTAAGTCCTGAACCAGCGTAATTTTCTTGTCGGTGATCAGGATGTAAGGCTCGTCGAGAACGGCTTCCATGCGCTCGGTGTCGGTAACGAAGTAGGGAGAGATGTAACCCTTGTCGAAGCGCATCCCTTCGGTAATTTCCAACTCGGTGGTCATGGACTTACCTTCTTCGAGGGAAATTACGCCTTCTTTGCCGACTTTATCCATCGCATCGGCGATCATTTTGCCGACTTCTTCATCATTTCCAGCGGAGATCGCACCAACTTGGGCGATCGCTTTGGAGTCGGAAATTTCTTGGGAGAGATCGGCAATTTTACCAACGAGGAATTCGGTCGCCTTGTCAATACCGCGCTTGAGGGCGATCGGATTAGCTCCAGCCGCGACGTTTCGCAGTCCCTCTTTGACGATCGCGTGGGCCAGGACGGTCGCAGTGGTGGTTCCATCCCCAGCTACGTCGTTGGTCTTAGAGGCGGCTTGGCGGATCAGGGAAACGCCAGTATTCTCAATGTGGTCTTCGAGTTCGATTTCTTTGGCAATGGTCACGCCATCGTTAACGATTTGGGGCGCGCCAAACTTCTTTTCGAGGACAACGTTGCGACCTTTGGGGCCGAGGGTGACAGCGACGGATTCTGCGAGGAGGTCGATGCCTTTTTCAAGGGCGCGACGGGCTTCGTCGTTGTAAATAATGCTTTTAGCCATAAGTCTTGTCTGTTAAATGAAGAACGGTGAGTAATAACGGAGCGAGAACGAACGGGCAATTAAGCAACAGAGGCAAGAATATCTTTTTCCGAAAGGAGGACGTAGTCGTCGCTACCCAGCTTGATGTCCGTTCCGGCATACTTGGAGTACAGAACTTTGTCGCCAACTTTGACTTCCATCGGCGTGCGGGTGCCATCGTCTTTCACTTTTCCGGGGCCAACGGCAACAACTTCACCGACTTGGGGCTTTTCTTTGGCGGTGTCGGGGAGCAAAATGCCGCCAGCGGTTTTTTCTTCTGAGGGGCTGACTTTGACAAAAACGCGATCGCCCAGGGGACTGACGGTAGAAACGTTGATGGTTAGTGCGGCCATGCGTAAATAACTCCTAACTCCTAAAGGTTGAATGGTGCGAGAAACGCTCGTTGTTGTGGCAAGAAGAAACGCGGTGAGTCTCGTTGTCTGACTCTCAAACTCAACTGAAATCGAGTTAGCACTCTCTTCTTCCGAGTGCTAATCTAACCAATGTTGCCCCTTCTTAGCAACTCTGGCTGGAGTACGGTTTCCCGAACTTTGCGACGATGAAGCGGAGTTGCGCGATCGCGCGCGCAGCAGCGGCTGCTTTCTTGATATCTCTGCGATCTTCCTCAAAAAATTCAGGCACCCGTTCAATTCCCATCCGACGCGATCTAGTATGAGGATCTGCGGGCGATCCCACCTCCCAAACGAGCAAGTTGGGTTCATTCCACTCTTCCCACCTCCGTGCAAACTGCCTATGGTACCTGCAAAAACCGTCGAAATTCTCTCTGCGGAAGAGATTCGCCGGACTCTAACCCGCCTCGCCTCCCAAATCGCCGAGACATCCGGCGATCTCTCGAAAGTCATCCTCATCGGGCTTTATACGCGAGGCGTTCCCCTCGCAGAGTTACTGGCCCGCCAAATTGAGATGCTCGAAAACGTTCGAGTCCCCGTGGGGGCGCTTGACATCACCTTCTATCGGGACGATCTGCATCGAGTGGGAATGCGGACTCCGGCGAAAACGAATATTCCCTTCGATCTGACTGGAAAAACCGCAATCCTTGTGGACGATGTGATTTATAAAGGTCGGACGGCAAGGGCTGCGTTAAATGCAACGATTGAGTACGGACGGCCGGAAACGATTGAACTTGCCGTTCTAGTCGATCGCGGCCATCGCCAACTCCCCATTCACCCGGATTTCATTGGCAAAAAGTTACCCACAGCGGCGGAAGAACAGGTGAAGGTATACCTTCGAGCTGTGGACGGACGAGATGCGGTAGAGTTGATTCGGAATGCTTGAACATTAAGCATTGAACATTAAGCATTGAAGGTTCAAATCCAAGCTTTAAACTCAAATCGATCGATAGGTAATTGATGAGTAGCACTCAAACGCGCAAGGCAGACCACTTACGGATTTGTTTGGAAGAAGACGTGCAATTTCGCACGCAGCGCAATGGGTTAGAAAACTACCGCTTCACTCATTGCTGTTTGCCGGAATTAGACTACAGCGATATCGACCTGAAAACTGATTTCTTCGGGAAGTCGCTAGGCGTACCGCTGCTGATTTCTTCAATGACTGGGGGGACGGAACGGGCGAAGACGATTAACTATCGACTGGCAGAAATTGCCCAAAAGTATGGGTTGGCGATGGGGGTGGGATCGCAGCGGATCGCAGTGGAACGGCCGGAAGTGTCTCACACCTTTGCCGTGCGATCGCTTGCGCCCGATATTTTACTCTTTGCCAATTTAGGAGCCGTTCAGCTTAACTACACCTATGGCCTGGAAGAGTGCTTGCGGGTTGTCGAGAGTTTGGAAGCAGATGCGTTGATTTTGCACCTCAATCCCTTGCAGGAGTGCATTCAACCGCGCGGCGATCGCAATTTTCGCGGATTACTTGACAAAATAAGCAAGCTATGCGAAATGCTTCCCGTTCCCGCGATCGCCAAGGAAGTGGGCAACGGCATCTCTTCAGACGCGGCCCGACAGTTAATCGAAGCGGGCATCAGCGCGATCGACGTGGCGGGAGCGGGAGGAACCTCCTGGGCAAAGGTAGAAAGCGAACGCGCCGAAAACCCCTTACAGCGGCAACTCGGACAAACCTTCGCCGACTGGGGACTGCCCACCGCTGAGTGCTTAACGGGCATCCGCAGCATTTACCCCGATCTGCCGCTCATTGCCTCTGGCGGCCTGCGAACGGGTTTAGATGCGGCCAAAGCGATCGCCCTCGGAGCCGATCTCGCAGGTTTGGCCTTCCCCTTCCTCCAAGCCGCCGCCGAATCCCTCGAAGCCCTCGATCGCCTCGTCCAACTGCTCATCGCAGAACTGACCACGACCCTCTTCTGCACCGGCAACGCCACTTTGTCCGAACTCCGACACTCCAACTCGCTCCAGAAGTTAGGATAGAGACAGTTATCAGTGCCTGACGGCGAGGGACTAGGAAGTCGGGAGTCGGGAGTTGGGGGACAACGAGGACAAGGGAGAAACGGGGCAATTGGGGGAAACGGAAGAAACTTTAGCCTCCCAAGTCCCCAAAGCCCCCCAAGCTCTCAAAACCTTGAACTCTGAACCTCGAACTCATAACTCATAACCCTGAACCCTGAACTCATAACTCTGAACTCTGAACTCAAAACCAATGGGTCAATTCCTCAAACAAACCTTTGCCAGTCTCGTTGGCACGCTTGTCGCCCTTTCCTTGCTGGGAGTTGTCGGTTTCGGCGGTCTCATGCTGTTGCTGGTCGGCGCGATCGCGTCCGCAGACGAAGAGCCAAGCATCAAAAACAAATCGGTCTTGGTCTTTGACCTTTCCGTGCAAATTAGCGACACCGAACCCTCCCTTGCTTTAGCTGAGGCCCTCTCGGATGAGGCCCCCAAAGCGATCGCGCTGCGCCAAGTCCTCAAGGCGATCGACAAAGCGGCGAAAGACGAGCGCATTGTCGCCCTGTTCTTAGATGGCAGTCAAGGGGATAGTCTGGCAGGCTATGCGACCCTCACCGAAGTGCGTACGGCGTTGGAAAAGTTTCGCGAGTCCGGGAAGAAAATTATTGCTTACGATGTGGACTGGGGAGAACGGGACTACTACCTCGCCTCCGTCGCCGATACAGTCGTTCTCAACCCGATGGGGGTTGTGGAGATGAATGGCATGAGCGCCCAACAAATCTTCTTGGCGGGGGCCTTCGAGAAATTCGGCATTGGCGTGCAGGCAATCCGCGTGGGGAAATACAAAGGTGCTGTCGAACCCTTTATCCAGAAGCAATTAAGTCCGGAAAATCGGCAGCAGTTGACCGCTGTTATCGGAGATTTGTGGCAAGAATTTCTGGTGTCTGTGGGAGAAAGCCGCAAGATCGCGCCGGCGAAGTTGCAAGAAATCGCCAACCAGAAGGGGTTGTTATTGCCGGAGGACGCTAAAGCTGAGAAACTCGTCGATCGCATTGCCTACTCAGACGAGGTGGTTGCCGATCTGAAGGAACTGACCGGGAGTAAGGAAAAAGACAAATCCTTCCGACAAGTGAGTTTAGGCAACTATACCGATATTCCGGTCAAAAATGTCAAACGGCGATCGTCGGACAATAAAATTGCGATTTTGTACGCCCAAGGCCCGATCGTTGGGGGAGAAGGAGAAGACGGGCAAATTGGCAGCGATCGCTTGCGTCGAGAACTGCGCGATCTGCGCGAGGACGAGGATGTCAAGGCCGTGGTGCTGCGAATCAACAGTCCGGGGGGCAGTGCAACCGCTTCCGAGCTGATTTTGCGCCAACTTCAGCTTCTGGGGAAAGAAAAACCCGCGATCGTCTCCATGGGCAATGTGGCGGCATCGGGGGGCTACTGGATTGCCACCGGGGCCGACTACATCTTCGCCGAACCCAACACGATTACCGGGTCCATTGGCGTGTTTGGACTCTTGCCCAATATTGAGGAAATTTCTAAAAACAACGGCATTACCTGGGATATGGTCAAAACGGGCAATTTTGCCGATCTTGACAGTATCAGTCGCCCCAAAAACCCGCAAGAATTGGCGCTGTATCAACGCTTGGTGAACAAGATTTACAACTTGTTCCTCGATAAAGTGTCCGAGTCGCGGAAAATACCGAGGGCAAAGGTGGCTCAAATTGCCCAAGGACGAATTTGGTCGGGGGAAGACGCGAAAGCCATCGGTTTGGTAGACCAATTGGGAGGCATTGAGGCCGCGATCGCCTACGCGGCCCAAAAAGCCGAACTCGAAGACGACTGGGAAGTGCAAGAGTATCTCGAAGACCCCAGTTTCGAGCAGCAACTCATTCGGCTGCTGCGGCAGGAAGCGATCGCGCGCGGGACTGTCCCTCCAGACCCCCTCAGCCAGGAGTTTCTCAACCTGAAAGCCGATTTAGAAGTTTTGCGAGGGTTGAGCGACCCGAAAGGGGTACACGCGCTGCTGCCGTTCCAGATTCGCATTGATTGAGCGCGATCGCATGAAAGTTCTCCAAATTATTCCCTCAATCTCGCTGGTTTACGGGGGGCCCAGTCAAATGGTCAAGGGACTTTCGGCGGCCTTAGCCGCCCAAGGGGTTGACGTGATGGTGCTGACCACCGACTCCAACGGCGATGTCGGCCAGCCTCCCCTAGACGTTCCCCTCGATCGCCCCGTGGAACAGGATGGCTATCAGGTGCGGTACTTTCGCTGCTCGCCCTTCCGTCGCTACAAATTTTCGCTCCCGCTGTTGCGGTGGCTAACGGCGCGGGGTTCGGAGTACGATATTGCCCACCTCCATGCGCTATTTTCCCCCATTATCACCGCTGCGGCCGTTGTGGCGCGATCGCAGAATCTGCCCTACATTCTCCGCCCTCTGGGAACCCTCGATCCCGCCGACCTGCAGAAGAAAAAGCACCTAAAGCAAATTTACGCAACCTTATGGGAGCGTCAAAATATTGCCAAGGCCGCCGGAATTCACTTTACCAGCCAACAAGAAGCGAAAATTTCTCACCGCTTTGGGGTAACAACGCGAGATTTGGTAATTCCTCTCGGCGTGCAACTCCCTCTACTTCCCCAACCGGGAATGGCACGCCAGCAATGGGGCATTCCGCGCGATCGCCCCCTCCTCCTCTACATGTCTCGCATCGATCCGAAAAAGGGACTGGATCTGCTGTTTCCCGCCCTCGAAACGTTAGTTCGAGAAGAAATTGATTTCCACTTCGTTCTCGCCGGTTCAAACCCTCAAGATCCCGACTACGAAGGTGAAATTCAGGAGCGAATTCAGCGATCGCCCCTCCGCACCCGCACCACAGTCACCGGATTTATCCAGGGAACAGAAAAGCTCGCTCTGCTGCAAGATGCCGATTTATTCGTACTGCCCTCCTACTACGAAAACTTTGGCATCGCGGTTGCCGAAGCGATGGCCGCAGGAACGGCAGTTGTTATCTCCGATCAAGTGCATATTTGGCAAGAGGTGGAAGCAGCAAACGCGGGTTGGATTTGTCGCTGCGAGACGGACGACTTGACTGCAAAACTGAAATCGGGATTGCTCGACGCAACCGAACGACAGCAGCGAGGGAGCAATGCCCGACAATGTGCCAAAGAGCGCTACAGTTGGGACGCGATCGCTCGGCAGACGATCGCTGCTTATCGATCGCTTTCCCCAACGCAACCTTCGTTTTAGGACTTTTCTGGGGAGAGATATTCTCGACAGAAGAAAGAAAATGGCTGGCAGCGAAAAAGCTTACCAGCCCTCTGAAATAAACTAATCAGAAATTCTCGTGGGATGATTCCACCGGCCTTCAATTCGTTGTGTGAAGTCATCGAAACGATTGGCCCAAGAAAAAGCACCAACTAAAATCTGACCAATCCGAACATCATCATAGCTATTGAGGAAGCCATTGTTCCGGTTGTTACTTTCATTAATCTCGGCCACATCATTGTTGGCATCGACAATCATGCCGATGTAAAAGTCAGTGCCATTGACATTCCCATCCCAGAAAGGATCTTCCCAAGAGGGTAAGCGTAATGATGTTGTTAAGGTTCCCGTGGAACTGTTACCCGGTACGTTAGAAACGGTATAACTTCCCAAATAGCGATCGAAGGTGCTGATGGTGCTATTGCTGGAGAGGTAGAAATCAACATCAAAAGCTCCAGAAGGATTGGTTCGAGAATTGGAAATCGCAAACTCAGTTGTAAAGAAATCTCCAGTGTTCAAGGATGGTGAGAGAACGTTGAAGTAACTACCCGATAGATCGACATTGCGACCCATAATCCCATTCGCAAGAGCTAGCATATCAGCACGTACAAATCCACGCTGAGTATTTGTGACATTATCATCCTCATCATCACCATCAAAGATGGGAGTCCCTGTATCGCGCAGAAACTGACGAAACTCATCAGGAGTTAATCGACGACCCAATTCTTGTTGCGCCAACTGCTGGGCTAATACTGCCATCCCTGCAATGTGAGGTGCAGCCTGACTCGTTCCTGGCATATCAACAGTTCCACCCGTAGCATTTGCACCCATAATCATTGCTCCAGGGGCAAATATATCTGTTAGTGTGGCATCGCGCTGGGAAAAGCTGGTAATTCGATCGGCACCAGTGGTTTTATCCCTTGCTCCACTACGCCAATTAAATGGACCGCCATTATTTCCATCCCAAACAGCTCCCACTGATAGAGAATTAGGATCGGCTGAAGGGTAGGCTACACCTTGAGTGCCATCAAAATCATTACCGGAAGCAGACACAACAATCACTCCTCGATCTGCTAATTCATCTAGTTCATCATCAATCCCATAAAGAGTTTGAGATGTGCTGTAGTTACCGTTATCACCCAAGGACATATTGACACTCGCAATATTGAATGTTGCTGCATTTTCTACAACCCACTGTAAAGCCTGTTCTATCGCTCCAAAATCGCCATTTCCACTGTCACCAAAAACTTTTAAAGAGATAATATTGGCACCTGGAGCTATTCCGGTGAAAGTCACATCTTGGGAAGCAACAATGCTAGACACATTCGAGCCATGTCCATTAACATCGCCTGCATTTGGATCGTCATCAGCAAAGTCGTGATGATGGATAATGCGATCTGCCACGCCATCATTGTTGCTATCCGATCCAAAGAAAGGATGATCTAGATCGATTCCCGTGTCGATAATTACGGTACTGAAACCACTCCCATCAATTCCGATAAACTCAGGACGCGAACCCTGTAAAGGATTGCCACTTCGGAAGTCATCTAGGTTAATGAGAGTATTAGAAACATTCGTTGATATGAAAATGGGTGCATCTGAACCTGTCGTCGTAATTCCTTCAATTGTTGGCTTGACAGACAAGTTTAAATCATAGGGTGTGCCAACATCACCAACATTGAAGACCCTGAGTCGATAAGCACCACTGTCTAAAGTTCCACTAATCGATTCTGTCGTCGTACCGAGATTGGCCGAGCTGAAAACGACGTTGCCATCGAAGTCAAGTACCTCTACATTGGCATTTGCCCACAGATTGTCCAAAGACAGATTAAATTCATTCCTCATGCCCAAACTGAAGGAATAGTAATCATCTGTATCGGTGCTACCGACCCAACCTCGATAAGTTTTACCACTGGTTGATAGCAGGGATTTTCGGGCTTCTGCGGGGCTGTTCCTCGCTAAGTCTAATGGGTCTACCACAAATTGAACTAACTCCTGTCCAGACTCAGAGTTGCGCCATTCTTTTTCAGGGTCGATCGCTTCACTGAGCAAAGTTGCATCACCAGATGCGCCTTCAATCTGGAATATGAGATCGTTGTAGTCGCTGTCTCCATACCCATCGCCGAAACCAAAAGCTTTGCCATCACCCGTAACATCAACGAACCTGCCGAAATCATCAATATTCCCTGAGTTAGCGGTCATCGAGAGCCAGGGGTGCTGAGAACCCCGAAGATGAGGCGTTTCAAAAATCTCTTGCATCGTGTTTCGGGGAACCAGCATGAAACCGACGCGATCGCCCGCCTTCATTGCAAAGGTTTTCACACCTTGGTATTCCCCAGCATTCCAGTCAGTCAGCTCGTGGTCTCCCAGAACGCCGTCAAATCTCGCCCCTTCTGTTTTGTCAGAAATAACGACGCGACCCAGCTCCGAGTCCGTTAACGCACGACGAGCGGCTTCTTTGATGAAGGCGCTTGAGCCCACCTCAAACGCTTCCATTCCCGACAGACTAAACATCGCCAGTTCGCCTTTATACTTCCCACCATCAAAGAGGAAATCGATGCTGACTTCCCCCGTATCCCCGACAGTAAAAACGCCGGAGTCAAACTGAGACGTGGGATTGTTCGCGGCCGCAGCTAGTGGGTTTAAACCCCATCCAAGTTGGGAACTGGAGTTTTCAAAGGCGCAGTTACCCGCTAAATTGAACTCGATTCAGAATTAATGAGAGAAGGTTAATGCTCAAGGTGGATACAGATAAGTGGGAACAAACACCTCAATCGCTTAGGCAAATGGCACTCCAGGCCAATCATCCCCGCACCCGAGAGCGGTTGATGGCACTCTATGAAAT